>OIOM01000214.1_pt1 | contig 14811 bp, 9 predicted proteins | sample 1585621 | NCBI WGS metagenome assembly OIOM01 (sample SAMN02674605, study PRJEB24791) | human gut metagenome, SKBSTL067 | isolation source: stool | host: Homo sapiens | place: USA
GGGGCAAGCACGTTACCCTCGGGATGGTGCAGCAGGTCACCCGCCGCACTGCCATGCGGTACGACCGGGACGGCGACGACCACTACGACATCGTCTCAGCCTACCAGAAGTCCATGCGCGGCTCTGACCCCAACGCCGCCCTCCACTATCTGGCCCGTCTGCTGGAAGCAGGCGACCTGCCCTCGGCCTGCCGACGCCTCATGGTCTGCGCCTGTGAGGATGTGGGCCTCGCATACCCGCAGATCATCCCCATCGTCAAGGCGGCGGTGGACGCCGCCAACATGGTGGGCCTGCCCGAAGCACGTCTCCCGCTGGCGGATGCCGTCATCCTTGTGGCCACCAGCCCCAAGTCCAACAGCGCCCACGACGCCATCAACGCCGCCATCGCCGACGTGCAGGCGGGCCGCACCGGCCCTATCCCGCGCCAGCTCCAGAACAAGCACTTCGACGGCGAGGATGCGGCAGTCAATGGCCAGAACTACAAGTACGCCCACGATTTTGAGAACCACTGGGTCGAGCAGCAGTATCTGCCGGATGTGCTCAAGGATGTGAAATACTATACGTTCGGAGACAACCGCACTGAACAGGCTGCCCGGGCCTACTGGGCAAAGATCAAGGGGGAGGACAAGCTCTGACCCCGGCCTTGATCCGGACCCAGAACGATAAGAAAAAGGAGAAAGACCATGCGTTATTCCAAGCAGCGCGAGCTGGTATTGCAGAAGGTGGAGCAGTTGTGCGACCACCCCACCGCAGAAGAGATTTTTGACCTTGCGGCCAGAGAGTGCCCCGGCCTGAGCCTCGGCACCGTCTACCGCAACCTCAACAGCCTCGTGGAGGCGGGCCGCGTCCGCCGTGTCTCCATCCCGGGCAAGGCCGACCGTTTCGACCACACGCTGTGCTGGCACAGCCACCTCTACTGCAACTGCTGCGGCGGTGTCGTGGACGCCGACGTGGACGAAAAGCAGGTGATGAAGCTGGTGCGCCACCAGAAGGGTGTCGTGGAGGACTGCGCTGTGGTGCTGTTCGGCCTGTGCGAGGCCTGCGCCGCCAAGCAGGCACAGTAAAAATAAGCTCTTGCCCTCCAAGGCCAAAAAGGGTATACTATAAGGAGCTTTTTATAGTATAACGATGTCTGCCGCCGGTGCGCGGCGGTAGAGAAGGATGGTTCCATTGGAGTACATAGCATTTGAACATAACAACGCGGCGGCTGAGCTGGTCAAGCTGGCCTACGACACCCCGCCGCTGGCCTTCGTCCACAGCTACGGCTGTCAGCAGAATGTCAACGACGGCGAGCGCATCAAGGGCGTGCTGATGGACATCGGCTACGGCCTGTGCGACAAGCCCGAGGATGCCGACCTCATCCTCTTCAACACCTGCGCCGTCCGTGAGCACGCCGAGCAGCGCGTTTTCGGCAACGTGGGCGCCCTCAAGGGCCTGAAGGAGAAAAAGCGCGGCCTGATGATCGGCCTGTGCGGCTGCATGGCCAACCAGAAGCATGTGGTAGAAAAGCTGCGCAAGAGCTATCCCTATGTGGATCTGGTCTTTGGCGTGGATGGCATCGATACGCTGCCCCAGCTCATTGCTCAGAAGCTGCAGAAGCATAAGCGCGTGCTGATGGAGCCTGCCCAGCGCCCGGTCATCGTGGAGAACATCCCCATCCGGCGCGAGAGTGAGTTCCGCGCATGGCTGCCCATCATGTACGGCTGCGACAATTTCTGCACCTACTGCATCGTACCTTATGTGCGGGGCCGTGAGAAGAGCCGCAAGCCCGGCGATATCCTGGCGGAGTTCCGGGGGCTGGTGGAAGCCGGATACAAGGAGATTACCCTGCTGGGCCAGAACGTGAACAGCTACGGCAAGGGCCTGGAAGAACAGGTGGACTTTGCTGATCTGCTCAATCTGCTCTGCGCTGTGCCCGGCGATTACCAGATCCGCTTTATGACCAGCCACCCGAAGGATGCCAGCCACAAGCTCATCGACACCATTGCGGCCCAGCCCCACCTGTGCAAGCACCTGCACTTGCCGGTGCAGTGCGGCTCGGATGAATTGCTGAAAAAGATGAACCGCCATTACACCATCGGGCAGTACATGGAGCTGATCGAGTACGCCCGCAAAAAGGTGCCCGGCATTACCTTCTCCAGCGATATCATCGTGGGCTTCCCCGGGGAAACGGAGGAGGATTTCCAGGACACGCTGGAACTTGTGAAGAAAGTCGGCTACATGCAGTTGTTCACCTTCATCTACTCCAAGCGCACCGGCACCAAGGCAGCGGAAATGCCCGACCCCACCCCCCGCGCGGAGAAAACCGACCGGATGACCCGTCTGCTCAAGGTGCAGGACGAGATCGCAATGGATCTGGTCCGGCAGCAGGTGGGCCAGACTGTCCGGGTGCTGGTGGAAGGCTATGGCCGCAGCGACGGAACCCTCTCCGGCCGGTTGGACAACAACCTGACCGTGGAGTTTGCCGCAGACCCCGCCCTGATGGGCAGCTACGCACAGGTGCACCTGACCGGTGCCCGCGCCACCGTCCTGCTGGGCGAACTGGAAACGTGATCCCGGGGCACACCGGCCCCAATGATAATGTAACTATAAAAACAAACACATCAAAGGAGATTTTTGATTATGGATTGCATCGATCTGTTCAAGCGCGCCGCCATGGCACTGCAGACTGACCCCCGTTACCTGGCTCTGGATCAGGCCCGCAAGGCAAACGACAAGGATGAGGAGCTGCAGAATCTCATCGGGGAATTCAATCTGGCCCGCATGGATCTGAACAACGAGATCAGCAAGAACGAGCGCAGTGATGAGCGCATCGCCGAGCTGAACACCAAGGTCAACGACCTGTATGGCAAGATCATGGCTGACGAGGGTATGACTGCTTACAACGAGGCAAAGCGCGACTGCGAGAACCTGGTCAACTACATTGATGCCATCATCAACACCGCAATGAACGGCGGCGACCCCATGACCGTGCAGGAGCCCAGCGAATCCTGCACCGGCAGCTGCTCCACCTGCGGAGGCTGCCACTAACAGGTAAAATGAGAACGCGGCTGCAAATCGCAGGCCGCGTTTTCCTTCCATTCGCAGTTACTTACTGCAAACCGACGGAAAGAAGCAAAGCGGCATAGCCCGCAGGAAAGGTGAACGATTATGGCAGAACTGTCGCCCATGATGCAGCAGTATATGGACATCAAGAAGCAGTATAAGGACGAGATCCTGTTTTACCGCATTGGCGACTTTTACGAGATGTTCTTTGACGATGCGCTGACCGCCTCCCGGGAGCTGGACCTGACCCTGACGGGCAAGCAGTGCGGCATGGAAGAGCGTGCCCCCATGTGCGGCGTGCCCTTCCACAGCTACGAGGGCTATGTGGCCCGCCTGATCGCCAAGGGATACAAGGTGGCGATCTGTGAGCAGATGGAGGATCCGTCCAAGGCAAAGGGACTGGTCAAGCGCGATATCATCCGGGTGGTCACGCCGGGCACTGTCATCGAGAGCAGTATGCTGCAGGATGACAAAAACAACTACATTGCAAGCATTTTTCTGAAAGGGAATGCGGCGGGCATCTGTTTTGCCGATGTTTCCACCGGCACGGCCCACATCACCGAGCTGAAACGAGAGAAGATCGTGCCTGCCGTGATCGCGGAGCTCTGCCGCTACCATCCCAGCGAGGTGCTGATGAACCCCGGAATGCTGGACTGCCGTGAGCTGACCGGCTATATCAAAAAGAACATGACCTGCTCTGTGGAGCTGGTGGAAGAGGAGCGCTACGCCCCGGGCCTTGTGGCCATCTCGTTGGAAAACCAGTTTGGACGCAATTGGGATGAGACCACCTCTATTGATAAAAAAGGTCTGGTGCGGTTTGCCATGGCTGCGCTTCTGGAATACCTGCACACCACCCAGATCAAAGGTGTGGAGCGCCTGAAGACCGTCATCAGCTACAATGAAGCCCAGTATATGCAGCTTTCGCCTGTGACGCGGGCCAACCTTGAACTCACCGAGACCCTGCGGGGCCGCGAGAAGCGGGGAACTCTGCTCTGGGTGCTGGACAAAACCAGCACTGCCATGGGCAAGCGGCTGCTCCGCACCTGGATCGAGCAGCCGCTGCTTTCCAGTGATGCCATCAACCACCGTCTGGATGCTGTGGAAAGCCTGGTCAACCAAACCGTACAGCGCGGCGATCTGATCGAAGAACTGCATTACATCGCCGATCTGGAGCGTATGATGACCCGCACGGTCTACGGCTCGGCCACGCCAAAAGAGATCTATGCCATGGCGCAGACCTGTGAGCGCCTGCCCAGCCTGCGCCAGCAGGCCGAAAGCTGCGGCTGCGCCGAACTCAGCGAGATCGTCTCCAGAATCGACCCGCTGAGCGATATCAAGGACAAGATCTATGCCGCTGTGGACCCTGACGCACCCTCTACCCTGAAGGATGGTGGTGTCATTGCCAAGGGCTACCACCCCGAGGTGGACGAGCTGCGTTCCATCCGCGATAACACCAAGGGCGTGCTGGCTCAGCTCGAGACCCGCCTGCGGCAGGAGACCGGCATCCCCAAGCTGAAGATCGGCTATAACCATGTGTTTGGCTATTTCATCGAGGTCAGCAACTCTTATAAGGCACAGGTGCCGGAGAGCTACATCCGCAAGCAGACCCTGACCACCGGCGAACGTTACATCACACAGGAGCTCAAGGAGCTGGAAAATAAGATCCTGGGTGCCCACGAGCGGCTGATCGCTCTGGAACACCGGCTGTTCAATGAGCTGCTGGAAAGCATTGGTGCCCAGCTCGACCGCATCCAGCGTACAGCCAACGCCGTGGCAGAGCTGGACGTGCTGGCCGCTCTGGCTCAGGTGGCAGCAGAAAACAACTACTGCCGCCCCACTGTGGATGAGAGCGACCAGCTGACCATCGTGGAGGGCCGCCACCCTGTGGTGGAGCAGATGCTCAAGGGCAGTCTGTTCGTACCCAACGATACCACCCTGAACTGCGGCGAAGATCGCTGCCTCATCATCACCGGCCCTAACATGGCGGGCAAATCAACCTATATGCGCCAGAATGCGCTGATTGCCCTGATGGCGCAGATCGGTTCCTTTGTTCCGGCCAGAGAGTGCCATGTGGGTGTAGTGGATGCCATCTTTACCCGCATCGGCGCGTCGGATGACCTTTCGGCAGGTCAGTCCACCTTTATGGTGGAGATGACCGAGGTGGCAGAGATCCTGAAGAACGCTACCTCCCGCAGTCTGGTGGTGCTGGATGAGATCGGGCGCGGTACGTCCACCTTTGACGGTATGAGCATTGCCCGCGCCGTGGTGGAGCACATCAGCGACCCTGCCAAGGGACTGGGCTGTAAAACCCTCTTTGCCACCCATTACCACGAGCTGACGGACCTTGAGGGTACCATCAGCGGCGTGAAAAATTACAACATTGCGGTGAAAAAGCGGGGTGAGGACATCACCTTCCTGCGCCGCATCGTCCGCGGCCCTGCCGATGACAGCTATGGCATCGAGGTGGCAAAGCTGGCCGGTCTGCCCGGCACCGTGACCCGCCGCGCCCACGAGGTGCTGCGCGCACTGGAAGCCACTGCCCCCAAGAACAAGGTGGAGCAGATGGACTTTGACGCGCTGCAGGAGTATAACTCTCCCGCAGTGTCCAGCGAAGTGCTGGAAAAACTGGATGCGCTGGATGTGGAAACGTTGACCCCCATTGAAGCGCTGAATTTCCTGTACGAGCTGAAAAAGACCTTGAAGGGCAGCCTGAACGGCTGATTTCCTGAAAAATCCTAAAAAACAGGGGAGGGAACGAATATGGCAGTCATCCATGTTCTGGACAAGCACACGGCGGAGCTCATTGCAGCCGGTGAGGTGGTGGAGCGGCCTGCTTCCGTGGTGAAGGAGCTGCTGGAAAACGCCATTGATGCCGGGGCAAGCCAGATCACCGTGACCATTGAATCAGGCGGCGTGAAGCTGATCGAGATCAGCGACAACGGCTCGGGCATTGAAGCAGAGTATATCCCCACGGCATTCATCCGCCACGCCACCAGTAAGATCCGGACGGAGGATGATCTGAACCATATCCACACCCTGGGCTTCCGTGGAGAGGCGCTGGCTTCCATTGCCAGCGTGGCGCGGGTAGAAGTACTGACCCGTACTGAGAACGACGAGTGCGCCTCCGTCTACCGCATCGAGGGCGGCGAGGATTATCCGCTGGAGCCCGGTGCACGCGGCGTGGGCACTACCATCCGGGTGCAGGATCTGTTCTACAACACCCCGGCCCGGATGAAGTTTCTCAAAAAGGATTCCAGCGAGGGTACCTTTGTGGCGGATATCGTGGCCCATGTGGCCCTGAGCCACCCCGAGGTCAGCTTCAAGTTTGTCCGGGAGGGTAAGCTGCAGTATGTCACCCCCGGTGACGGCAAGCTGCGCAGTGCCGCCTACGCTGTGTTGGGCCGGGAATTCAGCCGTGACCTTATGGAGCTGGACAACCAGGAAGGGGTCTACCGGGTGTGGGGCCTCATCACCCAGCCCAGGAGCTGCCGCGCCAGCCGCAGTATGCAGTATTTCTACATCAATGGGCGCTATGTCCGCAACCGCACCATGATGGCGGCCATGGAAACAGCGTTCAAGGGCACCACGATGCAGGGCAAGTTCCCTGGAGGAATCTTGCTTCTGGAAATGCCCGCTGACCTTGTGGATGTCAATGTCCACCCGGCCAAGACTGAGGTGCGCTTTGCCCGGGAAAACGATATCTTTGACCTCGTTTATCACGCTGTCAAGCTGGCACTGGCCCAACCGGGCACCGGAGAGCGGCGTTTTGCCTTTGAAGAGGATAAAAAGGGCCAGGAATCCAACAAATCGGAAATAAATGATAACGCGACAGAAAAAGATGTAAAGAGAAATAACTTTACAGGGCTTTCTGCCATCATTCCGGGCCAGGCCGAGCCGGGAACGCTCCATGAGCATACCCCTCAGCCCCAGCGGAGCTTCCGGAGCTTCACTCCGGCACCGGCAGCAGCACCGCCGTCCCGTCCGGCACCTGCAAGCCACCCGGATATCCTGCCTGTGCCGGGCACTGCCGAGGAAAAGCCGACAGAGCACAGCTGGACAACGGTTGCATCGGGCCTGCCCATCCGGCAGGATGCCACCCTGCACAGCCCGGCACCAGCTCCCACGGAGAGTGAGCCAAAAGCACCCGCCTTTGCCGCAGCGCTGGGAGAAGGTGCATTGGACATTGAACCGGACAGCGCAGATCTGCCCGAACATCAGGACCACATGGCGGCATGGGATCCTGCCCCCAAGGAGGAAATGCCTGCCGCCCCAGCTCGGCAGCAGACCTCTGTTGCCGAGGATACGCCGGAACAGCTGGGCTTTGACGTGCAGGAAGGCCCTGCCCCTCTGCGCTATGTGGGTGAGATTTTTAAGACCTACATCCTTGCCGAGCGCGGGGAAGAAATCTGCATCATTGATAAGCACGCCGCCCACGAGCGCCAGCTTTTCGAGAAACTGGCGGCAAACTATGGAGATGTTCCGGCCCAGCTGCTGCTGGAGCCGCTGGTGGTGGAGCTGTCGGCGGAGGAAAAGACTGCCCTCCTCTCCAACCTTGAGCTGCTGGAAAGCGCAGGACTGGAGATCGATGACTTTGGCGGCAACAGCGTATTTCTGCGCTCTGTGCCCGCGGATGTGGAGCAGGGCAGTGCCGAGGATCTGCTGGTGGAGCTGGCCGATAAGCTCTCCAAGGGCAGCCGCGATGCCCTGAGCGAAAAGACCGAGTGGGTGCTCCATTCCATCTCCTGCCGCGCGGCCATTAAGGCGGGGGATAAGACCTCCCCGCAGGAGTTGATGACATTGGCTGAAAAGATCCTCTCGGGCGAGGTACCGCCCTTCTGCCCCCATGGTCGGCCTTGTGTCCTTAAATTGACCCGGAAGGAGCTGGAAAAGCAGTTTGGACGGATCGTGTAACAAAAAGCACCCGGTGCTGGCCGTGGTCGGCCCCACGGCTTCCGGCAAGACCGCGCTGGGTGTTGCACTGGCCGAGCAGTTCGGCGGTGAGATCATCAGCGCCGATTCGATGCAGATCTACAAAGGGCTTGATGTGGGCACCGCCAAGGTGACCCCCGAGGAGACCTGCGGCATTCCGCACCATGGGGTGGATATCCTGCAGCCTGATGAACCGTTCAGCGTGGCAGATTTCACCGCGCTGGCCGGAGCGCTGGAGCATGAGATCTCCGGCAGAGAGCATCTGCCCATCCTCGTGGGCGGCACCGGGCTCTATGTCCAGAGCTTTTTGTATGGTGTCCGCTTTGCTACTGAGAAAACGCCGGACGGTTTGCGGGAACAGCTGGCCGCAGAACTGAATGAAAAAGGCCCGGAAGCCATGTATGCGGAGCTGCAGGCAGTGGACCCTGAAGCGGCGGCGGCCATCCATCCGAACAACCATGTCCGGGTGCTGCGGGCGCTGGAGCATTACCGCGCCACCGGCAAAAAGCTCAGTGAGCAGAAAGCAGACTCACTCCCGCCCGAAAAGCCCTACCGTTCTCTGATCCTTGGGTTGGATTTCCCGGAGCGCGCCCAGCTCTACCGCCGCATCGACCTGCGGGTGGATCTGATGATGGAGCAGGATCTGCTGAACGAGGCAAAACGTGTGTGGGAACACCGGGATACCTATAAGACGGCGGCCCAGGCAATCGGATACAAAGAATTCTTCCCCTACTTTGCGGGGGAGAGCGCGCTTGCCCCTTGTGTGGAGAAGCTGAAACAGGCTTCCCGCAACTATGCCAAGCGCCAGCTGACCTGGTTCCGCCACATGGAGGGTATCTGCTGGCTGGATGCCTCGGCCCCGGATGTCCGGGAACAGGCCGCACGTCTCACAAATGAATTTTTAGCGAAAGGATGAGCGATATGCAGGAAGAGAACCGCGAGGGCATCTCCGGCGCACTGAAAACGCTGGCCGCTGTCGTTATCGTGTTTTTGCTGCTGGCGGCATTGTATGTGGGCTATCAGGCAATGCAGGTGCTGTTTCCGCCCAATACCTACGAGACCGCCCTGCTGGCTACGGTGGAGGACACCGTGGATGCCGAGGGCGTGCTCCTGTTTGAGGAAAGTTACGTTGCGGGCGGTGGCACGCTGGGATATCTGGTGGCAGACGGCGAGCGTGTTTCGGCAGGCACAGCGGTGGCTGAGATCTACGGCGATGCAGCGCAGGCCACCCTGCGCCAGCAGCTGACCCAGATCAATGACCAGATCGACCTGCTGCAGCGCTCCCAGAACACCACTTCGGTGCAGCTGGAATCCCTGCGCAAGAACCGTTCCGCTGCTCTGTACGACCTGATGGATTCGCTGGATGCAGAGGACTACGAGGATACCGATGCGGAGAAGGAAAACTACATTCTGGCCCAGAACAAGCTCTGGGTCATCACCGGCGAGGTGGCCAGTTTCTCTGACCAGATCACCGCGCTGACCCAGCAGGCCGCCACGGTGCAGTCCCAGCTGGGCAATCCGTCCCAGATCACGGCCCCGCAGACGGGCTATTTCATCCGCAGCTCCAGCTCCGGGCGGCTGAACGCAGGTTCTGCCGATATCCTTGCCCTGGATGCAGCCAACCTGAAGGCTTACGTTGAGTCCTCCCCGGAGATCGCGCTGGACGGCTGCGCGGGAAAGATCGTTTCGGGCTTTACCTGGTACTATGCCGGGGTGTGCTCGGCCAAACAGGCGGAAAAGCTGCTGGGCAGGGATGGCAAGCCCTTGACCAAGAGCGTTGAGATCCGCTTTCCCGGTCAGGTGGAAACGCCCCTCAAGGCAAAGGTCAGCGAGGTGAACATTGATGCGGAGAACGACATTGCCCGCTTCGTCCTCTCCTGCGAGATCATCAACGGCGATGTGCTCCGGCTGAACTGTGCCGATGCCCAGATCATCGTGGGACGCAACACCGGCCTGCGGGTGCCTGCTGCCGCGGTGCACTACCTCAAGGAGGACGGCTCCGAGGCAGAGGGTCAGGGCGAGAACTACATCCCCGGCGTGTATGTGAAGTACGGCAACCTGGCCCGCTTCTGCCGCATCGACCCTGTGGACGATGCCCACCCGCAGATCACGGATGGCAATGACCTCATCGTTTTGCCCAGCGGAACGGCTGGTTCTGTTAGTCAGGTTCGGCTTTATGACGAGATTATTGTCTCCGGACAAAATTTGTATGATGGAAAACTTTTGTAGTTATTGACATCTGCGGCAAAAAATCCGATAATAGTAAAAGCTATTTGCATCTCTTTTGCAAAAGGCGCCAGGCAGCTGCGGCTGCCCGAATGAAAGGAGCAGATACTATGTCTTTCGTGGATAGTCTCAAAAAGGGCCTTTTCGGCGGTGAGGACGATTACGACGATCAGTACATCGACGATGGCCCCCAGATGGTGAACAACAACAGCGGTCTCGGCGTTGGCATGGACGATGCAGAGGAAGAGCCGGTGGAGGGTGCCCAGAAGAAGAACAAGGTGGTCAACATCCACGCCACCACCCAGCTGAAGGTCGTTCTGGTCAAGCCCGAGCACTTCGAGGACGCCAGCACCATTGCAGACCACCTGAACAACAAGCGCACGGTCGTGCTGAATCTGGAGTCTACCAACAAGGAAGTTTCCCGCCGTCTGGTGGATTTCCTGTCCGGTGTGGCTTACGCCAACAACGGCCAGATCAAGCGCGTTGCCAACAGCACCTTCATCATTACCCCGTACAACGTGGACATTATGGGCGATCTGCTGGACGAGCTGGAGAACAATGGCGCGTTCTATTGATCCTGCTCCCAGGGCAGTGCGGGGCTTTGTGCCCGCCCGCACCGATGAAGAGCGCTTTTTGATGCGGCATGTAGAGGATCTGGCCCGCGCGGCCGAGGGACGCGGCATTGCCCGCTACTCCGGCTTTTTGAGCGACAGGGAACAGGATCTGGCCCGTGCTGCGCTGAACCGTGCCGATGTGCCGGAGAGCGACCATCACTTTGAAGGCGGCTGGCCCGGGGCAGAGCGGAAGCTGCTCTGCCTGGAACCGGAGGGCTGCTACCCTGCAAGCCCGCTGTGCTGTGTGAAGCTGACCTGCCGCACCCTTTCCGGGGCGGCACTGCCGGGCCACAAGGATTATCTGGGCAGTCTGATGGGGCTGGAGCTGCGTCGGGAAGCGCTGGGAGACATCGTGCTCCCGGCCGATACACCGGGCACTGCCTATGTCTTTGCGCTGGAAACGGCTGGGGAACTCATCTGCCGGGAACTGCTGCAGGTGGGCCGGACAGAGGTCACCACCACGCTGCTTTCGCTGGATGAGGTACCCGAATTCCCGCAGGCAGAGCGCAAAACGCAGACAGCCACCGTGTCCTCTTTGCGGCTGGACGCTGTGCTTGCGGCCATGCTCCATTGCAGCCGCGGGCAGGCGTGTGAGTGGATCGCGGCGGGCCGGGTGGAGATCAACCACCTGCCTGCAGAGAGCGCCCACGCCCCGGTGTATGAGGGTGATATGTTCACGGTGCGCGGCAAGGGGCGCTTTGGCCTGACGGCCCTGCCCGGAAAAAGCAAAAAAGACCGATCGATCATCGAGTTTTTTCAATATTGAATGAAAAGGGAGGAAACCACTATGCTGACCCCGCAGGATGTGCGTGCTGCACAGTTTGAAAAGAACATCCGCGGCTACCGGACCGAAGAGGTGGACCGTTTCCTGGATAAAGTAGAGGAGCAGCTGAAGCAGGATGAAGATCAGGCTGAGGAGCTGCGCCGCCAGATCGCTGAGCTGACTGCCGAGAATCAGCGTCTGCACAAGGAAATGGAGAGCTACGAGGCTGACGGCGATATGCTCAAGAGCGCGCTGATCAATGCCCAGCGGATGGGTGAGAATGTCATCCGGGAAGCAAACCAGAAGTCGGAAGAGATCCTGCATCGCGCAAATCTGCGCGGTGATGATATTATCCGTGATGCCAACGAGCTGCTGCAAAAAGCCAGTGACCGCGCGGATGAGATCATCAACGAGGCAAACGAGAAAAAGCTTGCTCAGGAGCGCGAGTATGACCGTGTCCGGCTGGAAGTGACCCGCTTCAAGTCCGATGTGCTGAACCTGTACCGCAGCCATGTTGAGTCTCTGAGCCGCCTGCCTGAGTTCCAGAAGGAGGAGCCCGCTGAGGATGCTCCTGCCGAGGACGAGGCGGCAGCTGCCGAGACCACTGCCGCCGCTGTGACCGAGGAGATCGCCGAGGCACAGCCCGCGGCAGCGGATGTGGATGCTGAGGACGAGACCCCTGCGGATGAAAAGACCAGCGAGGAGTTCTGGGCACAGGACGAGAGCCAGCTCAAGCTCGACCCGCCCCCGGCCCCTGCCGCCGAGGATGAGGCTGCAGCGCCGGACTACGCCGCTTTTAAGGGCGTGAAGTTCAGCGAGTGATCCCAAAGCGTTTTAGTAAATTAGAGGAGTGTGTAACCATTGGCTAAGAATAAGTCTCAGTACGATAGTACTCTGAACCTGCCCAAGACCCTGTTTGAGATGCGTGCCGGTCTGCCCAAGAAGGAGCCCGCCATGCTGGAGGATTGGGAGAAGAACGACCTGTACAACAACCTGATCAAGCACAACGACGGCAAGCCCAAGTTTGTCCTGCACGACGGCCCTCCGTATGCAAACGGCAACATCCATATGGGCACCGCCCTGAACAAGATCATCAAGGATATCATCATCCGCGACAAGAACATGGAGGGCTTCCAGGCTCCCTATGTGCCCGGCTTTGATACCCACGGCCTGCCCATCGAGCTGAAGGCCCTGTCCTCCGTCGGCGAGAAGAAGAAGGACATCTCCAAGCTCGAGCTGCGCCAGATCTGTGAGAAGTTTGCCACCGAGCACATCGACATCATGAGCGACCAGTTCAAGCGTCTGGGCGTTATCGGTGACTTTGAGCACCCCTACCTGACCCTGAAGCCTGAGTTCGAGGCCCGCCAGATCGAGATTTTTGGCGAGATGGCCAAGAAGGGCTACATCTACAAGGGCCTGAAGCCTGTGTACTGGTGCCCCGACTGCCGCACCGCTCTGGCTGAGGCAGAGATCGAGTACGGCGAGGACGACTGCGATTCCATCTTCGTCCGCTTCCACGTTTCTCAGGATCCCAACGGTGTGCTGGCAAAGCACGGCATCCCGATGGATAAGACCTACTTCGTGATCTGGACCACCACCACCTGGACCCTGCCCGCCAACGAGGCCATCTGCCTGAACGGTGCCTTTGAGTATTCCTTTGTCAAGATCGGCGAGGAGTACCATATCATGGCCACCGAGCTGGTCAAGAGTGTGATGGATGCCTGCCATATCGAGAACTACGAGATCGTGGGCGAACCTGTTTCCGGCGCTGAGTTCGAGCTGATGCGCTATCATCACGTCTACCTGCCCAAGGAGGGCACCGTCATCCTGGGTGACCATGTCACGCTGGAAAGCGGTTCCGGCTGCGTCCACACCGCAGGCGGCCACGGCGTGGACGACTTCAATGTTTCTCAGAAGTACAATGTGCCCATCACTGTTCCCGTGGACGACGGCGGCTGCCTGACGGAGCTGGCCGGTAAGTACGCAGGTCAGCGTGTCTGGGCTGCCAACAAGACCATTCTGGCCGACCTGACCGAGGCCGGTGCCATCATGGGTCAGGTGCACATCAAGCATCAGTACCCCCACTGCTGGCGCTGCCACAACCCCATCATCTTCCGTGCCACCGAGCAGTGGTTCTGCTCTGTTGCCAAGTTCCGTGACGATGTCTACAAGGCCATCGACACCGTGAAGTGGATGCCTGACTGGGGTCACGACCGCATGAAGGGCATGGTCCGTGACCGCAACGACTGGTGCATCAGCCGTCAGCGTACCTGGGGCGTGCCCATCCCGGCTTTCTACTGCAAGAAGTGCGGCGCTTACCACATCACCGATGCCACCATCAAGGCTGTCAGCGAGCTGTTCCGCAAGGAAGGCTCCGATGCCTGGTACAAGTATGAGGCAGAGCAGATCATCCCCGCAGGTGAAGTCTGCGAGAAGTGCGGCGCTTCCGAGTGGACCAAGGATACCGATATCATGGATGTCTGGTTCGATTCCGGTTCCACCCACGCTGCCGTTCTGGAGGAGCGCCCGGAGCTGAGCTTCCCGGCCGACATGTATATGGAGGGCGGCGACCAGTTCCGCGGCTGGTTCCAGTCCAGCCTGCTGACCAGCGTGGCTGCCAAGGGCTGCGCACCTTATAAGTCCGTTCTGTGCCACGGCTGGGTCGTGGACGAGCAGGGCAAGCAGATGCACAAGAGCGCCGGCAACGGCGTGGAGCCCAGCGAGATCATCAAGGACTACGGTGCGGATATCATCCGCCTGTGGGTTGCTTCTTCCGACTACACTGTGGATGTGCGCGCCGGTAAGAATATCTTCAAGCAGCTGAGCGAGGCTTACCGCAAGATCCGCAACACCGCCCGCTTCATTCTGGGCAATCTGGATGGCTTTGACCCCAACACCGATTGTGTGGCAGATGACCAGCTGCAGGAGATCGACCGCTGGGCACTGGCTGCTCTGGATGACCTGATCGTGAATGCCAAGGCCGGCTACGATGTGTATGACTTCAATAAGGTCTATCACGCTGTCTACAACTTCTGCGTTGTTGCCATGTCCAACTTCTACCTGGATGTGACCAAGGACCGCCTGTACTGCACCAACGGTGTGGGCCGCAAGGCTGCCCAGACCACCATGTACAAGATCCTGGTCGCTCTGGACAAGATCATTGCCCCCATCCTCTGCTTCACCAGCCAGGAGATCTGGGACTTCCTGCCAGATCGGAAGAGCACACGTCTGAAC
>OIOM01000236.1_pt1 | contig 13560 bp, 9 predicted proteins | sample 1585621 | NCBI WGS metagenome assembly OIOM01 (sample SAMN02674605, study PRJEB24791) | human gut metagenome, SKBSTL067 | isolation source: stool | host: Homo sapiens | place: USA
ACTGGAGTTCAGACGTGTGCTCTTCCGATCTCATTCTTATTCTTCAAAACAAACAAGTCTGTCTGCTTGCCATCCACTTCCGTACGGAAGTTGGCAGGTTCCAGTCCAGAAGCAGTCTTTTCACTCGCCTGCTTGCCCGTGCAAGCCGATGCCAATAGCATCACGCTTGCCAACAAAGTCATCATCTTATTCATAAATACAATATTGGTTACTGTTTAGACTATCATTTTTTCAACAAGAACTGCTCCGCACGTCCCGGAGTGAACAGCTCCCACAAAGAAGCGACCGTCCAGCCCGGAGCGAAGATATTGTTGTAATATCCCTTTCCGTTACGTCCGTAATCCCAATTGGTATGCTGCACCACTTCCGGGTAATAGCCTACTTTGGCAATGCCGCACATGTGTCCTTCATATGGCAGTAACTGGCGCATGGAAGTGGAAATCACCTCGGCAAAGTCAGAGAAGCGCGGCTCGTTGTACTCCTTGGAGAGCCAATGCAGCACATCGGCAAATTCGAAGATAAATACATCGATATGGTTATTCTCTACCGACACATTTCCCCAACCACGGGTTTTCAAGCCGATATCTCCCAGCATCTGACCTTCGGCAAAAGGAACATCCCAAGTATAATACCACGACAAAGCAAAATAAGCGGCTTTCTTCGCCAGACCGGCATAGTGCGCACGCTCTTCTCCTTTGGTAACCAAAGCCAGATAATAAGCAGCCGTAGCAGCATACAAGGAGGCTTCCTTGTCCTCGCAGTTGGCATCCAGCGTAGAAGAGAAATAATCGGCTTTGGATATCAGTTCCTTCTCCAGATAGTCTACCGTACGCTTGGCGCTTGCCAGATAACGTTTGTCCTTGAAATACTTGGACGCCATCACCAAAGGCAATGTTGCCGAAGGCGTGCTACCGCCGCTGGCATCCACGACAGAGAAATCATCCTTGAACTTGCGCGGGAAGCTGCCGTCCTCGTTCTGCAACTTGAGGAAGCTGTCCAGCATGCCCTTGATGCGTTTCTCCCATTCGGGGTGTTTACGCTTCTGCTGTTTCTCGTAGTTCAAATAGTTCAAGATGGCATACACTCCCTCGGACTGACGGCGGATGCTATGTCTGGTTTCCTTGAAGCCGCGGTTGTAGTGTACCACTTCGTTGAAGAAACCGGCAGGCGAAAAACCGTTCTGGAGATAAGTGTCAAAGATATGGTTGGCATTGTCCACCAGGTCTTGGCGGTTCTGCTGTTTGCCATACTCCAAAGCATTGAAAGCGTTCAGCAATGTACGTCCCACAAAGCCCACTTCGGCAACATCGGTATTGGCACAAGTAGCAGTCTCCAACTCTACACCGGAATAATAATGAGTGGGGGTATTGCCAACATAGCTTTCCACGAAGAAGTTGCTCATCACCTCCTTCATGCGGTCTACCGTGTAAGGTGTGTCAACCGGTTTCGGACGGTTAGTGTCATAACAATACTCCCAGGTGCGCTGTACGCATTCCGAAAAATCGGCAGCATTCCTTTCGGACACCTCCCAAGTCATGGAGATGCTGTCACCCTTACGAAGCAACTGGAAAGCCTCAACGGCAGGAGCCAGCGTCAATTTGCGGATATATGTCTTCGGTGCTTCCTTATAGGGGAAGCCGTATCCCAAGACAGTCATACCATCCACATTGCAGAAACCGGTATATCCGATGGAAGTCTCACCGGACAAGATTACCTCTCCCTCCTTATGAGTGGTCAAAGCTTCCTTATCGAACTTGTCAATACGGATAACCGACATGGACGTACCACTTGCCGGATTGAAAGCTGCCGTCAGCGGAGTGCTCAAACGGTCCTCACGCACCAGCCAACTGTCCGATGTGTGGAAAGAAGGAGCTTCCTTCGGCGAACGCAGGTTGCGGCGATACCAGAAGCCCGGCATGTAGAACTGGCAGTCCGAATGCTTGTAACCGGTCTTTATCTGTTCCCCGTAGTTGAAATACACATTTTCCAGTGCCTTGAGTGTGACGGTAATGCGCAGTTTGCCATCCTTGTCCACCACCTGGCGGATGATGTCCAATGGCAACGTTTCCGAAGCCCGGCAGCTGTACATACCATCCTGCATCTTCTGCAAGGCCAGCGGATATTGCTTGGCATCATTCCCCGGCACTTTCAAGGAAATAGAAGCAGAGATGTCTTCCGGAGCAGCATTTGCCGCTCCTGCACCCGTAATGCCCGTAAAGAGCATTATCCCCAAAAACAATCTTTTTAGTCTCATAGTTACATCTGTTTTATTGTTGTTAGAAAATATCATTCAGACATGAATACATACTTGCCGGAGCCCAATTCGACTACCAGCTTACCGTCAGCCTCCTCCACGGAATGAATCCCCGCCTGACCGGCATCTACCTGTACATGGAAGTCAAGCGGCAGCTTGATCGTAGCGGTTGTATTGGCGGGAATCTCAACGTTCCACTCCAGCTTATTGCCGTCACGTTTCCAGGAACTCCCTATCCTGCCATAAGGCGATACATGCGAAGCATTCACATAATTCAGTTTTTCCGGGAATACCGGTTCCATCAGAATCTGCTTGAACCCGACGGAAGCGGGAGCATTTTTTATACCGGCAAGATCCTCATAGAACCATATCAGCAGGTCTCCCAAAAGCATCACATGGTTTCTTGAATTCATCGCCGGATTTGCCGTGTCACCATTCCATAATTCCCAAATGGTGGTTGCACCCTTCTTAATCATGTAACCCCATGAGGGATAAGTGTCATTGGTCACTATCTTATAGGCAAGTTCCAGTCCGCCGTACTCGGTAAGTCCGCGCATCAGATGCTGGATGCCAAGCACACCGGCACTGACATGTCCCTTACAGTCTTTTTCCGTCTTCTCCACGACATTGGCAAATACTTTATCTTCATATCCATCGGGAACCAGACCCAGTCTGAGGGAAAGCAGGTTTGCCGTCACCGTATTGTTGTCATACTGTGCAGTCTCAGTATTGAAGAATTTCTTGTTATAAGCGTCCTTGACCTTAATGGCAAGTGCTGCATACTCTTCAGCATCTGCCGGAAGTCCGTTCATTTGCGCGAACTTCTCCATCAGTTGCAGAATACTGTAAAACACCGTTGTACTCAACACTTCACCGTTCGTCTTACGGGCAGGGTCCTCCGAATGAATCAGCTCCGGCGACTCGGGAGGCATGCACCAATCCCCGTATTCATCCTTCACCAGAATATAGTCCTTCATTTTGGTCTCCGTCATGTGGTTTACCCAGCGCTTCATGGACGAATAGCGCTCTTTGATGGAGCTATCATCGCCAAACTGGCGGTAAAGCATGTCGGCTACGTAAAAATAGGCAGCCGGCCAAGTTACGTCATCATGGAAGATGGTCCAGTAACGGGGAGATACCACAGAGATACTTCCATTTTCATTCATGGACTCTTCTATATCCACCAGCCACTTCTTATACATCAAGGCATTGCCGAAAATGAAACTTTCACCATAGGCACCGGTAGTGCGGTCGCCCAGCCATCCAAGACGTTCATCACGCTGGGGGCAGTCGGTAGGCATACCGCGATAGTTTCCACGGATTCCCCAATAGGCATTCTTGTGAATTCTGTTAATCAACTCCTCGGAAGTCTCGAACGTACCGTTCGTTGCCATTTCATCATACACCACCTTACCGATGAAATCATCCGCTGCCGGTTCATAGTCCAAACCGGATATTTCCATAAAACGGAAACCATGGTAAACAAACAGCGGTTCCCAAACAAACTCACCGTCAGCGGCAGGAGTATAAATATCCGTGACAAGGGCACTGCGCAGGTTGTCAAGATACAGTTCCGTACCATTGTCCTTCAGCACTTCGGCAAAACGCATAGTAATGGGCTTGTCCTTCTTGCCACGCAGTTTCACCTGCTGTATTCCTACCATATTCTGCCCCATATCCACGATATATCTTCCATCACCTACCGATTTAACGGATATTGGCTTTATCTCCTCCATCACCTTCAGACTCGGAGAGAGCTGTGCCACAAGTTTTCCTTTGGGAGCCTCCATCCGTTCGGCCAACTGCCATCCGGAATCATTATAGCCGCTTTCCGTCCATTTACCCAATTCCAAGCGGGCATCGTAATGTTCACCGTCAAATTCGTTGTTCGCAGTTATAGGACCGTGGTTCGTCGCTTTCCAGGAATCATCGCTGACTACCGACACCGTCTCACCATTGTCGTACTCTATATTCAACTGCGCCATGAGGCGAGGTAAGCCAAAGCCTACCATCCCATTGGCACGCATGGAAAGATAGCGGCCGTTGCCCAGAGCCACGCCTATCGTATTGGTACCGGACTTCAACAAGGGGGTGACATCATAGGTCAGATAAGATACAGAAGCATCGTACCAGGTAGGCAAAGGACCGAATACATCGTTTCCAATCCTCTCGCCATTCATATAGCATACGGAAGAGCCTACTCCCGAAACATAAAGGACTGCACGCTTCGGCTGTGACGGCAAATCAAACTCCTTCCTCAGATAACGTGCCGGAAGGATGGTCCGTTCACCGTCCAGTTCCAAGTTTGTACTGTCGTTCAGTCCAATCCAGCCGGCTTTCCAGTCCGAACTGTCCAGCAAGGACATTGACCAGTGCCGGACATTGCTTTGCGCTTTGTCACCGGTATTTGTCCATACCGTGACACGCCAATAATATTTCTGTCCCGACTCCAAAGGCGCCCCTGCATATTTCACCAGCACCGACTGGTCGGACTCCACACGACCACTGTTCCATACCAGCCCGGCCCCGGTCTGCAAACTCTTTTCCGAATCTGCCACTTCAATCTGATAAGCAGTCTGCATCACATCCTGCTTGCCGGTTGCCAACTGCCATGAGAAACGGGGAGCAAACGAAGCTACTCCTTCGGGATTATCCCGCATTTCGACGGTAGGTTCCACTATTTCCAAGGCACCTCCATTCGATGTTTTACAGCCCATCATAAGCAAGGCCAACAAGGATACTAAAATAAAATTCTTCATACTCGTCAGAATTCAGGTTTCTCCGATTCTGTAGATGCAACGGAGCCTTCTACTGTCGGCCATCCGTCTTCCCAGCTAATCTTATCCAGCATCAATACGCGGCCTTCAGGATTCTTCGTGCTCACCGCATGATAGAAGAACCAGTCATTACCGGCATTGTCCGTCACAATCTCGGAGTTATGGCCGGTGCCCACAAAGGTATTGCTTTTCTGAATCAGCACTTCGTGCTTGTTGTCCATCATGCTACCGCCTTTCTTGTCGACGTAGGGGCCGAAAAGATTGTCCGAACGCCCTACAACGGTAGTGTAGGTACTGTTCAACCCCTCACAGCAACTTCCTATGGAAGCAAAGAAATAGTAATGTCCGTCTTTCTTATGGATATAAGTACCCTCGTAAGCGGTTCCCGCCACTTGCTGCGGTGTGGCGCCTTCCTTCAAAGACAAGCCGTCATCGGACAGTTCAATCGCATAGATTCCACGGAAGCTGCCCCAGAAAAGATATTTCTTTCCTCCCTCCTCTATGTAGAAAGGGTCGATGGAATTCTGCACATTGATTTCATTGCTGCGGAACATCTTCCCGTGGTCCTTGAAAGGTCCCTCCGGTTTATCGGCAGTGGCACAACCGATGCCGCAATTCCACTCGCCTCCCCAAACGGACATGGAATAGTAGAGTACGTATTTATCACCTATCTTGTTGATGTCCGGTGCCCACAAACCGCCGTTCGGCTCAAAATCAGGTCGGGTACGGTCGGTAAAGGCAGTACCTACATATTCCCAATCCACCAGATTCCTGGAACGGTGAATCGGCAGATTACGTATGTCCTCGGTGGCATACAGATAGTAGTAGCCGTCACCGCCCTTTATCACAGAAGGGTCGGGCAAACTGTAGTTTATCACCGGATTGCGATAGACATTCTTCGGCTGTTCTTCCGGCTCGTTTTCTTTTGTCGCCGACGACGAAGAGCATGCCGTCAGGCAACATAATGCAAACATCAGAATTTGTTTCTTCATATTATCCTTAATTATTGTATTATTAAATAATCCATGCCCAACAATGAATTCGCAGAACGGCTATCAGCTTTTTTTTGTATAATCAGCAGTTCATTAGAGCCGTCTTGCAAAGTAACTGTCCCCAAATCCAATACATTCGTTGCCAGCCCGGTACTATACAGATTCAGGTTTTCTTTCAGTTTATGGTTGTTCAGGTACAAATCTATACAACCATAATCCGGTGCTACCGTAAAAGCTATTTTCAACCGATAATTGCCTCCCTTGTCGACTTTAAAGCCTAAGGAAGCTTTATCGCCTTCCTTTGCTTCAGCCCAAAAGAACTGGGCACCGTTACTCCAGTTCATGGCAGGTATACTTTGCGATCTTTCAATTCCTCCGGTCAGCCGAATATCCAAATATTCGCCTTCCACCTTCCTTCCGGCAACGGCTACATTGCTCACCAGATCATTCTTATGCTTTGCAATATCCGCAGATGCTTTAGCAGCTTCCGCCTTGCGGTTGGATTCTCCACCGGGCAGCATATACCAGAAAGTAGTAGGAGCATAGTTGATGACCGTACTGCCCCAATGCCATATCTCCATGTCAAACGTCAATAACTTGCTGAAAGGAATGGCATCCAAACCACGATAGCGCACATTGGAGACGTGCCCACACTGAGTGGAGCCTGTTCCATCCGGCTCGGCAATAAACGGATGGCTGAAAGCATTGTGCATGCACCAGGCATAACCGTAATAGTCTTCCGTACCGGTGCCGAAGTGCGAAGGAAATTCCTCACCGTTCACATACACTTTTTCATCACCTTCGCCCCACCAGTCGGCCAAGGAGTTGAACAAGGTTACCCCATCGCCCACATATACTCCTCTGCCGGTCAGTTTCACGAAATTTACTTCAAAGTGGTCGTCTGTCGTAGGCTTATCCGGATTTGTACGGGTATGCAGATGAGAGAACTCCGTCCACCCCGCACCGAAGTACATACTTCTTTCATCCCATTTCCAAGCCGAGGTGTATGCAGTCAGAGAAGCCTCAACCTCGTCCGTCCCCACATTCTGCAATGCAATCCTGCAATCTTTCTGATAGGGCATTACCCAAAAGCAAGAAAACAGTGAATCGGATGTTACTTCGGTATAAAAAGTCTGAAACGGAGAAAGACGGTTCCCGCTTCCGAAAAAGTCTCCTACCGGTACCCATACAGTTTCGTTTCCATCAAAAGAAATACGCAGAACCGTAGAACGCAATGCCTGGTCAAAGTCTCCGGCATGCAGCTTTACGTCCAGACGGCGAACAGCACCCGGACCGGAAAGGGTCATATCCTGCTCTTCACCGGCAGCCAGCACACTCCGAAGCATCGGTTCTTTCTGCAATCCTCCTATTTCCCTCCGGGATACAGTCAGTTTTCGTTGTACATCTGCCAGTAATTTCGCATTCTGCTTGATGTCCTCCTTAGAGAAAGTGGCTACAGACGTTCCTTCTGCATAAGTACGGTAATTGATGTTGTAATAGAAGCATTCTTCGGAAAACTCGCCGGGTTCCTTGATGGAAGGACTTTCATAGGTAATCTTGCAATGCTTGGCATAAGGTATGGGCAGATACAGATTATGTCCCCTCTGCTTATAGTCCGTCAGTTCCGATACAGAAGCCGAAAGAGGCGCATCTACCAGAGCATGTCCGCTCAATATGCCCAGAACCTCCCCTTCTATTTCGGGAACCTCCTGATTATCAAGATAAAAACGCAGGGTTCCTTTATCCGAATATGCGGCTACAGTCACCCAAAAGCGAGTGATAGCTCCCGGACCGTCCGTATCAACCAGAACAAACTCTCTCCGTCCGTCAATGGAATCAACGCGCAGAAACTGGCTTCGGTCACAATTGGCATACCAAGAGACACTATCTTTTTTGACAGACGCCCGGTCGTAACTACTGAACTGCCTGGTTTCATAATAAGGTTCAGGATACTTTGCCAATGCTTCACAATCCACCATTTCTTTCAATAAAGAAGCAGTAGAGATTGTTTCTGCCTTCTTTTGACAAGCACAGAGGCATGCTATCAGCATATAATAAAACAGTCCTTTTTTCATTTTGATGTCAGATTATCAGTTAATACCTGCGGACGGATAAGAGGGCCACCGATAGAAACCGTTCTCTGGTCGGAAATGGCAAAATCCTTGATGTACGAAGTACGCGGCTGTACCTTCGTGGAATCCCAGTGTGCATGGAAAATATATTTCCAACTGCCGTCTTTGCAACGGAAGGGCGCTCCGTGTCCGGTACCCATCAAACCGTCGGCACGTTGCAAAATCGGGTTTTCCTCGTATTTCTTCCACGGTCCCATAGGACTGTCTGAAGTTGCGTAGCCCACTCCGTAATTTTTGCTTTCAAAGTGATTGGCTGAATAAATCAGGTAATAAATGCCCTCTTTTTTCAGGACGGAAGGGCCTTCGGCCACCTTGGCAGGCTTGTCCTGCGAAAGTTCCCAAGGCTCTCCCACTTTAATGCACTCCGTCAACGTTTCCTGCTTGATGCCGGTCAAATCATCATTCATTTCTGCCACCCAAATGACATTGCCATCTGTGAAACGCACGAAATAAAGGTAAGGCGTGCCGTCATCGTCGATGAAGAGAGAAGTATCAATGCTCTTCTCATCCCATATAGGCTGCTTCACCTCCTGACGGAACGGGCCTTGGGGAGTATCTGCCGTTGCCACACAAATATGCTCTTCGGTGGAGTAGAACAAGTAAAACTTTTTCTTCGACTCGATATAGCAGACTTCCGGAGCCCAGAATCCCCACGTACCGTAGGAGTCGGCGGCCGACAACGCCTGGCCTTCACGCGTCCAGTTCTTCAGGTCATCGGAAGAGAAGCAGGCAAAGCCCTCCCCTTCTACCGTACCTCCGGTGCCGTAAGCATAGTACTTGCCTTCGTAAAGCATCACGTAAGGGTCGGCAATCGGCAGATAGTCTGATTCTACAACCGTCTTCTCCTTGCATCCGGCAAAACAAAGACAAAGCAACAGCAACCATATACAATTTTTCTCCATATCCATCTTTTATTTTACTACTTTGGGGGTCATATAGTCCTTGCTGATTCTCATACGGTCCACACCGTCCACTTTCTCGAAAGAAACATCAGTGATATACATGGCGCGCGGATGGATATTGTTCTTGTCCTTATGAGCATGGAAAACAAGACGAAGCTTGCCAGCCTTGTCTGTGAAGGTGGCACTGTGTCCCACCCCGACCAGTTCTCCGGGTTTCTGCAACAAGGGGTTCTCCTCGTATTTGGTCCAAGTACCCATCAAATCGGTAGCCGTGGCGCAACCTATGCCGTAGAAGGGACTTTCATAACTGTTGGCGGAATAAGTCATATAATAAATTCCGTTGTGCTTGACGACAAACGGACCTTCATTCACACGAGGCCACACTTCCTCCCATGCCTGAGAAACGTGAATGCAAGGATGCATGGTCTCCTTCTTGATAGTCATGAGGTCTTTCTCCAATTCGGCCACCCAAATGTTGAGTCCGTCGTTGAAACGGTCGAAAAAGAGATAAGGTGTGCCGTCGTCATCAATGAACAGGGAGTTATCAATGCATTTCTCATCGGCAATCTGGGGCTCCTTCTTGCTCTGAGTGAACGGACCTGCGGGCGAATCGGCTGTTGCCACACAGATATGCTCGTCTGCCGAATAGTACATATAGAACTTCCCGTTCACTTCGTAGACCTCCGGCGCCCAGAACCAACGGTCGGCCCAGACATCCTTCTTTTGGAGCGCCATGCCCTTATACTTCCAAGTCTGCAAATCATCGGAGGTATAGACTTCAATGCCGTCATCCGCATGGGTGCCGTATGCATAGTAAGTACCCTCGTACAACATGATGAACGGGTCGCCCAAAGGTACCGGTGTTTCAACTCCTTCGACAACAATATCGTCCACATCCTTATAGTCTGAAGAGCAGGACTGACAGGAAGCCAGCGTAGCCGACAGAAACAAATACATACATATAAAATTCTTTTTCATGATTCTCATGGTTTCTATTTCAAAATAAATATTTACATCAAACTCATTTCGTCATCTCCTCGTATAGTGAAGAGGTCTCAGTCATATACTTAGGTTCCCTCAGTCGTATACTTAGATAAGAGTAATTTAAGCAGACTGATTACCAACATATTACAGTTTTATCATTCGATGTGCAAATTTCAAGACAAAATGCGGTTCCAACATCCAATCAAGGCTTCATCTGATTGGGAACCTGCCCTATGTGATAATACAGCACTCCCTTATAGGCAGGAGATTCGCCCTCCGAACAGAATCCGATGCGGGACGCAGGGTAGCGGATGTCTAACGTACCCAATTCCCTGCCGTCCACAAACAGATACAGTTTGTCCGCCCGGCGTACTGCACGAAAATTATAGGAGTCTTTCCACAACTCGTGTACGCCTATCTTATAGATATGGCGTTCCAAATCTTCCGCCTCCTTGTTAATGAACCGGATACCTTCTGCCTTCACCGGAGTAAAGGTACAATAATTATACGCAGGATGTTCTGCTACTCCCCCACTTTTGCTCTCTATCGGATACCATTCGCTGCCATTCAGGTACTCTATGTCGAATTTGCCGAACATGTCATCTACAAATTCGGACTTGTTACCTGCTTCATGACGGTTCAGGTAAAGGGTATCCAGCCACGTAGGTGCAGCAAAACGATAATCTTTCTCAATGAAGTCGGTATACTTCACATCCGGATAGAATGTTTGCAGGCATCCTAGTGAAAACTCCTTTTTCCAAGCGTTTTTCCCCTTCTTCACAGCTGTCACCTCAAGCATACGGGTAGCACCATTAAACTGAGCCTTCACATAGTTATCCTTATCCACATAAACCGGATAGCTTCCTGCCTTGTCTTGTCCGGACAAGCCGGATAACTGGAAGCTGAATTCATAATCGTTCAGGAAATCGCCTTTCAACAACTCCTCATTCTCCGAAAGCTGAAAATGCACATCATCGAAACCGATGGTATAGGTAGTCCCTTCGAACAAAGCAGACTTTGTCTCATCAAATACTCCGGGAACACCCGCTTCTTCTGCCGGAACAGCCTCTGCAAAGACATGTTTTCCCGGTGCGGGAATCTCATCCAGCCAAATCTTCAGACAGCCACCATTACGCTCAATGCGCAGATGATGATACACCCCCCAACGGAAATCTTCCGGCAGGGCATAAGATTCCTTATTTTCTTTACCGCCGACAAGTGTACGCAGGTACCAACTCCGGTTCTCGGCATCCAAACCTACATAGGCACAGTTATCTGCATCCTTCCACCAAGCAATGACACCGGCTCCACCCTCGGTCTTGACTCCTGTCTCGAACAAGTAAGCCACGGACGGCTGTACTTGCTTCAGCACACCGAACGAAGCAGTTTCGCCTTTATCCGCAAACGTGGGCATCGAAGGTTCGGGATGATAACCCGCCGTACGTGGACCAGTGATACCGTCCACAAACAAAGTCTTGTCGAAGAACTGGACACGGTTGATATATTGTCCCCGATGCTCATCGTTCTTGTTTGCCATATAAATCAGCCACCATTCAAATCCGTTGGGACCTCTCAAAATATTGGGCTGACCGGGAGTCATCAGAATATCATCGGCAATGCCGTCTTTCATATCGAACAGAGAAACGTCGAAGAATTGCGAACGTCCCTTGTTTGTTTCTACGGCAAGCAGATTCGTGCCTTCCTTCAAAGCAGCACGCAGCTTCTTGTCCAGGTTTACGATGCAATAATCACGCCCCTGCTTCTCGTAGACAATTGTTCCGTTCAGATAAATCCGGGTATCTCCATCGTGAGCGACACGCAGTGCCAGATTGCCGGTTTCGCTACCGGCAGAGAAAGTCTTTCGCAACCATAGGGAGGGCGTATTCCACCAAGTACCCAGATGCCGGGTTGTGGAACCTTTCACTTCACGGGACGAAAAGCCGGTCTCCCCCCTCGCCCAGCCGGAGTCATCGTAGGTCGCTTTTGTCCAGTCGCCCTCCGGCTTGCTCTCCGTATAAGCAAACAACGGCTCATACGTGCGGCCATACCGCAATAAATCCACTTGCTTCTCCTCCAGTTGTGTCTGATTGCAACCTACAACCGGATAGCTATATTTATTACCATTTTGAAAACCTAAAGGAAAGTCTGCCTCAGCAACTCCCAACTGATAATTGCCCCACTCTGTAGAGGTATGGTTGGCATTATACATCATATAGTAGCGGTCTCTATACTTCATGACCCACGGTCCCTCCGCTACTCTGTTATCCATCGTTTCCCATGTATCTGGCAATGAGGCGAACTGGCACACCGGTTCGCCGGCAAATTCTGCCGGGTTCTTCATTTTACGTCCCCATATGGTATTTCCATCAGTAAAACGTACCATATACATGTATAGTTGTCCATCATCATCTCTGAATATCATAGGGTCGATGCGGTTATCCATCCATGTCTTCTTGTCGGGTTCTGCATAAGGCCCCAGGACATCTTTACTTTGTGCGTGTACAATGTGAACGGCATGCTTGTCTCTTCTCCAGTAATTGACAGACCAATACAGATGGAAGTCACCGTTCAGGTAGAGCATATCGTTGGCATGGATTTGGTCATTGCCTGCTCCACTGCCCCTGCTCCAATCGTTATCCATATCTACCACATGGATAGGCTTACCCCAATGAACCAAGTCATCGGATACATAAAAGTCCCCATTCGTAAAAACTCCGCCGATGTAGTACTTGCCATTATACTTCATCGCACCGGCATCGGCTACTCCCGGAAGTACCGGATTCTGGACGTTCTGCGCGAACAAAGTGCTGCAGCAAGCAAAGGCAAATGGTAATAGTAGTTTTTTATAATCAGACATAGTATAATATAGTTTGGACATCATTTCATTTTCTTAGGTAACTTGCTAAAAATAACATGAATACGTTTCATATCGAATTTAGATGTACGGTCATAATAATAAAGACCATTCTGTTCTTGCTCTACATCAGTCAGTTGAGTATAACAATATCCCCAAACATAGTCGCTTAGTTCGAGTAAGGCATTCTGAACCACACCTTGAATATCCGGCGGTCTTGTGCGGGAATACGCGTTAAAATTTGTCCGATAAACGTATCAAAATGCATGGCAAGATGCCCCTTGCTCATCTTGTCTATCTCAAGGCCAGTGCCATCCGGGCCACCCGGGAAATTGGTTCGTCCGGTCGGCATCATTCCCGTACGCAGCACGCCCCACTCTCCTTTAGAGACATCCCAGACAAGTTTATCCGTAGATGTCATATAACGAGATATGCACAGAGCATGTTCATTACTGATATTCAACATCTTACCATTTACTTCCAGCTGTATCCTCCATATGTAATAATCCCATAGGGGTATCGCTCCCTAATACATCTTAGCAATTGTTTTGGCCACGTAGTTTTCATAAACGCTACAGCTCAGCACCATAACGCAGAACTGCACCCTGCTGTATTCCTTGATATTGAATAAGGTATCGCAGAAATCAATCTGACATTTAAAATAT
>OIOM01000249.1_pt1 | contig 12825 bp, 5 predicted proteins | sample 1585621 | NCBI WGS metagenome assembly OIOM01 (sample SAMN02674605, study PRJEB24791) | human gut metagenome, SKBSTL067 | isolation source: stool | host: Homo sapiens | place: USA
GGAATTACAAAGGGACAAGTAAACTTATTTAGGTTTTAAAAAATATTGAGTAAACTAACTTAGGTATAACAAGCGAAGTTGTCAACTAAATCCAGTACAGTACATTACCTTTGTTTCTCGTGGGGAAACTTTTAGTTTCAAGGCTTGAAACCAAAGGTTTCGTACCGGGAAACTAAAGTTTTCAGCATTGGGAAACTGTAGTTTCAGCACCGAGAAACAATAGTTTCAACGGCATGGAAACTATGGTTTCTCCAAGAGAAACTAGTGTTCCCTTATCAGGAAAAGCAAATGATCTCCTATTGTCTGACTTTTATCTCCTTAACTCCACTTCAAAGCTAGCACCATCTTTACAACTGAACTGCAAAACTGTTTGCTTCTTATCAGAAGAAATCACCTTGCAAAACGGAGTTTCTTCTACATTCCATTGCCCTTTTATCGTTACAGTCACAGGTATTTCACTACTGGCATTTTCAATCCATGGTCGTGAATAGATACTACGTTCGATGCGTTTCCCATCTTTATCAAACGCTTCATCGCTTGGACCGCGATACAAAGCTAAATCCGGTTGTGCCACCGTCAACTTAATCTTATCAGCAGATCCTTTATGAATCATAACCAGACAGGAAGTATCCACACGTTGTAATAAACCACCCGGCAATGTCGTTTCAGGAGTTTCAAACAACACATAAGAAATGATCTGTTCGGAAACGGACTCTACAATATGTGCATTCCGGTCTTGCTGTAATACCTTATAAGTGGGCTTCTTTGCAAATTTCTTCATCAGAGTTTCATTCATCTGAGGCAGAACAGCGTATTCATAACTTCCGTTTTTCGGTGCCTTTCCATGATCTACAACCAAAGAAACCCAATCACCCTTTGTTTCCTTTCCTGTATTTTGCATTCGCGAGTATTGAGGAAAGTTCTTCTCAAACCGGATGGGAGTTGGAACATAATAACCCGTTCCCAAATGGTCCACCCATACTTTCTTATCTCCTTGATAATTTTTCCAATAATCATGCCCTGCTTTATCAGTAACTGCCAATTGGAAGATAGTCGTTTCTGTCGGGAACTCCGTATTTGTATTTTCAATATCCGAACCAAGACAGACAATCATTCCATCGATGAAATGGTAAGATTTACGTGCCCGATGTGATCCGTTGTACTTATCATGCTCATGTAACTTCATTCCGAAATTACCATTCATCTTCTGTTGAGACAAACCACCGGCAAAAGCCTCGTCGGAGTAAAGCATCTCTTCCATTCCAGAGTAACTATCCACATTGAGCACCTTAGCCTGCAATTGCTCCAATGGCAAATGAATAGATGTCACTCCCGGAATACGGTTCCAGTCAAAACCTTCCTGCTGCCAGCCGCTAGTGGCGGGAGTTACTGTCTGTCCCGGTGCAGCAGTCAATATTTGCAAACTGCCGTGTGCCAGGTAGCGACCGTATAGATTTGCTCCCAGATAATGTTCTGCCGCCCATAGATAACGGGAATGTCCACGTGCCACAGCCGACCAATTGCTACGACGTTGAACAGAGACGCAACCATATCCCATCGCTATATTTCCCTGCGGGTCCGGCTCCGAACGGAAACCTTTCTCTATAAGAAGTTTTGCCACCTTACGTTCTTCAGTATTTGAAACCTTAGGTATATATTCAGGAGAGTCATTTTCAATACTTGGGTCTGAAATCAGACGGAGGTAAGAAGAAGCCATTTCACTATCATATTCCTCCTTTCCATCGGGAGAACCGGCTAAAGCCATCATAGCAAAATGCATAGGAACCAGTTTACCTTTTCCATCCGGATGACGACCGGACATGGAAAGAGGGAAGTTCAGCTTATTGCAATAGAAACGCATGGTCAACAGTACATTTTTCACTGTTTCATGAGCTAACTCGGAAACAGCAAATTCCGTCCGGCTGAAAAGATAGATCATATTGGTTGCTCCATCGAGTCCGCCCACAGCATAAGCCGGATAGTTATTTCGATGATGGAAAGCACCTCCGTCTACTTTAAACGAACCGGACAATCCCAATGCAGGACGGCAACCAAAATCAATCCAACGGGAGAAAGACCGGAGATATTGTAGTTTTTCCGGTGTATCTTCCATCATTAAAATGCTGGCAATGCGTCCTGTGGTCTGTGTATTGAAAGAGTCCATATCAATTCCATTGACTTCCGGTTTAGGGTATACTTCGTTAGTAATCGCATACCAGCGTAATGTCCGTTCGGCTTCCTGAAGTTTTCCAGTTTCCCTAAGCACATCTTTCATCAGAAAATATGCCAGGTACAGACCGCGAACACTATAGCCATAATGATGGATATTTCCCCAACAACTACCATAAGCTACCCCCTGATCGGTTATGTGATCGTACATTGCTAAGAACTTCTTCTTCATTTCTTCCCGAATCACCGGATTTGCCGCATTATTATATGCAACGGCAATTCTTTTCATCAGGTCGAAATAAGCACGCATTTCCACTCCCATTTTAGTCAGCATATCTTTATCCCAGTTTGGTATAATCCGTTCATAAGCTTCTGAAGCACGTACCATGTAAATAGGTACTCCCGATACTTGGCCGTTCTTGTAAGTTATCTGATAGAAATCATATTTCTTGCGGATGGTTTCTACTTCTTTATCAGTCGTTTTTCCTTTCGTGTAGATCATATCACGAAAACGCTTTTCCAACAGTTGCATTTCTGCTCTTTGCTTATCGTCTACAGGAGTCAATTCAATATCCGGTTTCAAAAGCGAGTGTTGATAGACAACCAGCCAATGGTTGGTGGTCCCGGCATTGACAAAAGGAACTTGCAGATCGGCCGTCTGTTGACGTGCATCAACCTTAGTAGCCGTAATCAAATGATCGATGAAAAGGCTTCCTTTTGAATTTGGAGCAATAATCCGGAGTTCATTCATGCCTTCTTCCGGTGTGCCTTGCATATCACGTTCATAGCAAACCCATGCGGCACGCCAACCACTGAAATTAATACCAAAAGGGAAAGATGTACATCGTTTGCCGTCTTTCAGAAACTGAAACTCAATGGTCGTATCTTGGGGAACTTCATTATAAACCCACACAATAAAAGCCGAAAGATATAAATCCTTGCCGGTCGGATCTTTCTTCTCAAACTTCAGGTCTTTCTTGAGTTCCAATATACCACCCGGTTCAAATGTCCATTCCAACGAATGTTTTCCATCTTTATAATGCAGATCAGATACCGACAGGCGGGAATGGGTAGCGGTGATACAATCCGGTATTTGCGGTTCTTCAAAAGAAAACATCCGTTCATCTGTTACAACTTGCGCATGAAGGAATGCTGAACACAAAAGAGAAAACAGAGTTGTCACTCCAAATTTAGTAAAAGGTTGTTTCATCATGGAAATATAGTCTTATTAGGTTTTCAGTATATAAGTCAAAGTATAGTCGCTTTAAAATCTGTAAAGAGTACGTGATTCTGCAAAAGACGTAAACCGAAGTGTCCGTCACCTTCACTACCCGCAAGGGTATAGCGGAACAACTCTTCATCATTCACAGAATAAGTTGTGATTCCCTTTTCCACTCGAATCCGAATCTCATACCACTGATTGGGGACGAGTAAATGAGAGGCATCGGTATATTCTTTCAATAAAGGTTTCACCTTGTCATCTGCCACTCCATAATATTCTCCTTTGTATCGACGGAAACGGGTCGTTGAATTATCATTTCCTCCGTATCCAACGTAGAAAAGGTTTAATGTGTTATAGTTTTTAAAGATGCCGTCACGCCACTGACTACGGGCAAAAAGATCATCAGGGTATTTAGGATCATTGGCAGCCCAGAAGCAGTTCAGATCACTCAAGCGGTCATACTTTCCACCTTGCATCACCATACAAATACGATAACTTATTTCATAATCGCCCGTCAATCGTTGCCGATACCACATAGTCAGTCCGTCCGGAACTATCAATTCTAATGTATCTGCACGTTCTATTATCTGCAAAGCATGGGATGCATCTTCTATTTTCCATTGCTGCACAAAGGAAGCTTTGTGTTGTGCCAAAAGCACCACACTATTTAAGAGAAAAAAAGTAATCAAACTGTAGCCTATAAAAAATCGCTTCGTCATTACGGTATTAGTTTAAAGATTATTCTTCCGAATACAAAGAAACCCCTCTTTTCGAAAAAAGAGGGGTTCAAATTGTACAAAATATCTCAAATAACGTATTGACTGATAATTTGCATTACCAATATCTTATAGTTTTTTCATCAACAAAGTTCTCATACCATTTCTGGTTTGAAGCACCCTTACTATCTACCCATTTAGTAAAATCAGGATATGCTTCTCTAAATGGTACACGTTCATAAGCATGACGTGTGCCAACCGGAAGTTTAACTCCCCAAGTGGAACCTTTGGTATTTGAATAATAAACATTTGCATCCAGTGTAGTGTCACCCGCAACCAATGCTTCATATTCTGCTTTGTAAGCAGAAGTCGGTGCATAACCCCTCATGTGTATTTCTTTACCACCGTTCACCTTAATAAAGAAATTCTGTCTATTAGTATCTAAAATCAACTCTCTAAATGCTGCAAGCTGAGCATCTCTTTCAGCTCCAGTTAATCCTTCTTTACCAATCAGTCTAACTTCAGCACGCAACATAGGTAGTCCTTCTCTTACTTTTCCTTGTGTTACCTGAAACATATCCTGATTATTATCCATCAAAGAAGTTAAACCATCCAGTGTAATAACAGTTCCTTCCGCTTGTGCTTTATCCACTGTCAATATTGCGAAACGCGGTTCTTTGCGAGTATCATTACTCCAATTCCAATTTTTATTTTCAACTTTCACTATATTTTTTGTAGAAAGTTCCTCTTTAGCTAAGTCTGTCATTGTTCCCTGACCACCTTTTAGTACAAGGCTTGCAGTAATCCGATCAACATACTCGCTTTTCAAACCATCCAGTACAACACCTAACACAGTCGGGTATATACCACCTACAGCACGAACATCCAAAGTCAACAACAATTCTTCTTTACCTCCTACAGTCTCCATCATCTGTTGACTATGACATTCAGTCACCTTCAAGTCATACTCGAATACAACATCGTTGAAATCTTCATCATACCATGAATCCAGTTGAATAGGCCAACCATCTTCGAACATCACCACACCTGTGTTATGATAGAAAAGATAGCCTTGGTCCGTTTCATTTGTCGGCTGCACTGCATCTTCAGGAAGCGCAAGAGTTACCAATGCCAGACGGTTTGTTTCAAAATTGAAACCAGTACTCTGATCTACACCACGACTAACAGGAGACAAAGCAAATTCTTTTGTAGCTTCTGTTCCCGAAACTGTATTGTATTTCATATACACTTTCTCGCAAGCAGCAGGAACATTCAACGTAAGAGTACGGGAATCTTTCACTAATACATCTCCCACAAGCAGACTCGCTTCAGAACCACTTTTATCGGAATATACATTCACAAGTGCAGAAGCATTTACCGGGTCAACAGTTCCCGAACCATCGTTACCTTTTTCCAACTCATTATCAGAGCAGGAAGTAGTAACCAACATTGTCCCCATAAGGACATACATCAAACTTTTAATTTTCATCTTAATTTAATTTTTAAATTTATTGTTTGTTTTTGTTTCGCATGAGAACCTGGCTTATCACACTTATTTTCAGGCTCCATTTGTTAACTTATCAAAAATATATTTAACTCCTAATAGCTTTTTGCTTGCCTTTATTTGTAATTTCAATCCTTTCCATCGAGAATAATCACAAGAGCTAAAATAGGGCTCAAAAGGCCTGTTCATGAACACTGGATAATATATACAAGTTATTTCGTATATTTGCATTAGACAGAACATTCAATACAACAAATATAGAGCTTTTATTCCGAATATACAAGTTCTATATATAAATATATCAAGGGAAATGGATCAAGTACTGTATGGTATAGATTACATAGAATATTATTTCTATTGGATATATTACAAGTTTATTGGCTATCCTTTAATCATAAGAATATGCTCAATTGCTGTAATGTTTTGTATTATTGCGTACTTATTTCTCCTATTCCATATTATATATGGTATATTTAAAAGGCGAAAAGAGAAGCGGAAATACAATAAAGCATTTGATAAGTATTATGAAGAAATGAAATCTATCTCACTAGATTCCAACACATTGAGTGAAGAAGAGATAGCTGACAGATTAGAATATGATACGAAAAAGCGCCCGAAACCTAACGAGTTACGCATTATCACTCAACTATTAACAGAAATCAAGAGTGTGCATGAAGATGAGATCAATGAACTAAACTATCAAACGATTCAAACCGTATTCCAAATCACACGTTTCCTTGAACGCGAACTTCAATTCGGTTCCAAAAGATCAAAGATACAAGCTCTGAAACTTATTCAGTCCATCAATGGGTATGCTTCTGAAGCGGTATTGGTGCGTTTCCTCTATCATCGTGAACTAGAACTAAGAAACTCGGCACGCTATACTTATATGTGGTTAAGCCAGGGTGACCCGTTCCGCTTCTTCGACGAAGACATCGGCATGAAGTTAAGGCAATGGGACATGATGGAGTTACACGCTATCTTGGAGCACCGTAAGAAAGTGGGATATAACACACCCACCTTTATTAAATGGGTGAATACTTCAGCTGAAGAAAACGTTAAGATATTCTTTATCAACGAAATCCGGCTATATAATGAAACCGAAAGTGCCCCAATTCTCGCGAAGCAACTCAATGCCCGTTCTGTGGAAATACGAGGTGAAGCGATCAAGACTTTAGGTAAACTAAAATACAAAGAGGTTGAACCTAAGCTGATTGAAATGTATAATGTACAACCGGAAGAAGTCAAACGACAAATCATTTCGGCTATTGCGGATCTAAAGACCGATAAGGCTTTAGGATTTCTTTACAATGCTTATGATGAAGCAGATAACTGGGGAACCAAGAGAGTCATACTCAAAGCCCTCTATGAGTATAGTGCAATGGGAAGGAAAACATTCGATCAATTGGAAAGAAAAGCAGATTCCCACACAGCTATATTGTTTGCCCACACCAAGCATCCGTTAATCAACCAGTTAAACTAGAGAACATGAGAGATATAATATTTACATTCTTCAATTATTTCGTATTCTTTTATACGAGCATGCTGGCGATATTCTTCGTCACATTCGCCTTCCTCTCTTTCATTTCTCTAAAACGGAGAAAGGATTACTATGTGGAAAGCTATATGCGGAAAACAATCAAGGAATCCCCCTATACACCGGGCATTTCGGTAATTGCTCCTGCCTTCAATGAAGAAAAGACAATCATTGATAATGTGAACTCCATGCTTGCATTGGAATATCCGCTTTTCGAGGTGGTTATTGTAAATGATGGAAGTACGGACAGTACATTGGAAAAGATGACCGAATATTATGAACTGGTAGAAGTGCCCTATGCTTATATCGAGCGAATCAAAACCAGACCGTTCCGAAGACTCCTCAAATCCTCCAACCCGAAATACAGCCGACTCATCGTTGTAGACAAAGAAAATGGAGGAACCAAAGCGGATGCATCCAATGCGGGTATCAACGTTGCTTCTCATCCTTATTTTATCTGCACGGATGTGGATTGCATTTTGGAAAAGTATGCTCTTTATCGTTGTATCTCGCCCATTATATCTTCAGAAAAACAAGTAATTGCAGTCAGCGGAACGATGTTGATGGCTAACGGATGCGTCGTGAAAGACGGACAAATCATAGACGTTAGAACTCCCCGTACACCGATTCCACTTTTCCAGAATCTGGAATATATGCGCTCTTATCTGATTGGTAAGATGGGATGGTCCGCTATCAATGGTATGCCGAATGTTTCCGGTGGATTCGGTCTTTTCGATCGTTCGGTAGCGATTGCAGCCGGAGGATACGATGCTCCCTCTTTTGCCGAAGACATGGACCTCATTACCCGCATGGTAGGATATATGTGCGACTTCTCCCGTCCTTATAAGATCGTACAGATTCCTGATACTTGTTGTTGGACGGAAGGACCTCCCAACCTGGCAATGCTTTACCGGCAACGTACCCGTTGGGCACGGGGATTGTTCCAGACACTTAATATCCATCGTAAGATGATTTTCAAAAAGACGTATAAACAGATGGGACTGTTAACTCTGCCTTATATGTTCGTTTTTGAGTTTCTAGCACCGATCATCGAGCTCGTCGGTTTGATAGTATTTATCTATCTGGCCTTTACAGGAGCAGTCAACTGGAACACGGCATGGATGATTTACCTGACGATCTATACGTTCTGCCAGTTCCTTTCCATCGTTGTTATTACCTACGACTACTATGTCGGGATGCTATATAAAAGAGGATACGAATACCTGTGGATTATCATTGCGTCCATATTAGAGCCTATCTTCTATCATCCCATCATCACTTTCTGTTCATTGAGAGGATACCTCAGTTATCTGACCAATAGAGACTTCAAGTGGAAGAACATGGAACGTAAGGGATTCAAGCAGAAAGAAGAAAGTGCAGACGGTACTGATATAACGGCAATGAAGCCCGAACCTGCTACGATTTAAACAAGAAAGAAAGATTAAAGACAAGATAGAATGAACAGAGAATTTCTCCATAAGATCACCATATTAGGTTGTCTGTTTTTACTGATAACCTCTTCCTCCGGGACCGACAACGGATTCCAGACACCGGAGCAATATGCCCAGATTGTACAGGAGCATTTTGCGAACGAGGAATGGGAAGCAGGGAAAGAGCTGTTGGAGGAGGGCCTTCAGAAATACCCGAATGTTTCTGACCTTGAATGGCTCATGGGAAAATACTGGTTCCACGAAAAGAACTATGATCAGTCGCGTTATCATCTTGTCAAAGCGATAGATGACAATTACAACAACGTCAATGCCAAACATCTGCTGGTAGACGTAGAAGATATCACCGAAAATTACTCCAGTGCTATTTGTTACGTTAATGAGTTGCTGGAAGTGAATCCGTATTGGAGAGGTTTATGGCGAAGAAAGATTGAACTGTACCGCAAGCAGAACAACGATGTGGAAGCAGACCGTCTGTTGAAACGAATCAATCAGATTTACCCGAACGATACGATTCTAAGGAAGGATTATATCTACAGCATGGAGGTAGGCTACCAGCAAATGAAAAAAGGCGGTAACCGAAAAGAGGCTATCGAAAAGCTGACGGAGCTTATCAAAGTATCTCCTCAAAACGAAGAATATTATCTGGACATCATTAACCTGCATTTACAGGAAGGAAACCGGGAAGCTGCTCTAGGCTGGTCATCCAACGGTTTGGCTGCCATACCGGGAAGCGGTGCGCTTATCGTCAAAAGGGCGAGTATCCTTAGTGAATTGGCACGTTATCCGGAAGCTCTGGTGTTTATACGCGAGCAAATGCGAAGAAACAACAGCCCTGCCATACGGCGTATGTATAACGACCTGTTAATGGAGGCTGCCCGAGCAGAGAAGCAGCGGGATCCTTATGTATTATATGGCATGGCCTACGAAGGAGGTAATAAGAACAAGGAAGCATTAGACTACCTGCTGAACACTTCTGTCACCCGGGGATATACCGATGACGCACTCTTCTATATCAGAGAAGCTAAAAAACAATATGGCAACAATGATAAAGGAATTCTTTATAAAGAATATATGCTTTATCGCCAGATGAATGAGGATGATCTTGCCTATTCAACGCTGAAAAAGATGTATGAGATGTATCCTGATGATTATGATATTACGCTTGCCATGAGCGCACAACACATGAAGAAAGCTGAAAAACTGATGGAACTTGGTCTGTACGCAGAAGCATTGCCGCACGTATTGTTCGTTTCTCAAAAACATGTAGACGACAATGAAGTGAACGGTGCCGCATGGGAAAAAGCCTTGAGTTGCTATATCAATATGAAACGTTACAATGAAGCACTTGCAACATTGGACACCATCACTCTTCACTTCCCTGATTACGAAAACGGCACGTTGAAAAGGGCATTTATTCTCGATAAAATGGATAAAACCGAAGAGGCTTTGCAACTGTATCTATCTGCCATCGAGCAGAGTGATGAGGATATGCGCATTTTCTATGTTATCGGATACGAGGAACTAGCAGTGCCGTACATCAAGAAATGTATGGAAGCCGGAGCTACGAAGAAAGCATACGAGGAATCTGTTAAGCTAATTAGCCTGAATCCATCGAGCGATCTCGGATTACGGTATGCCATCAATTCGTCCGGTTTACTCGGAAAATACGATGAATTCGAGAAATATACGGCTCAAGGGATCAATTATTATCCTGAAGAACCGTTCTATCAGGCAAAGAGGGCTACTGTCCTTGAGCGTGACAAGAGATACGAAGCTTCTTTGGAATTCCTGAAACCGATACTCAATAAATACCCGAGTAACAAAGAGATTATAGGCGCATTCTCACAAAGCAGTGAATATCGTGCCCTGCAACTGACAAAGGCGAAAGAACCGGAAAAGGCTCTCGCTGTTCTTGATACAGCTTTGCTCTACGACAGTCAGAACAAATCATTGAAGTACACCAAGGGAGTGGTATATGAAGCCAACCGTCAAGCGGATTCAGCCTATTATTACCAAAAGTACTACGAGCCATCCATCATGGAATATCGCTCTTTCCAACGACACTTATCGGGCCTTAGAAGCATGATGCTCAAGAATGAGATTGCTTTGACCTACCTGCGTGCACGCTACGGAGAAGAAGACATCATTACCTCCGTTGCCACCGCTGAATACACTCGAAAAGGCCAGAAGAACAGCTACACGGGACGTCTCAACTATGCAGGACGAAGCGGCTCGGCAAGCGACAGCATGGAGGCTGAAGAACAGACACCGGGAGGAGTCGGCATTCAGGTACAAGGTGAGTGGACGCATCACTTCTCACCGAAGTGGAGCCTCACGGCCAATGCAGCCTTTGCGACCAAATACTTCCCGGACATAACGGCTGATGTCGCTTTACGGCATTATCTCAAGAATGATTGGGAAATAGGTGCACATGTGGGTTATAGACGGGTAGCCGCCTACACAAAGCGTTATGAATGGAACGATGAATTCTTTGCAGGTGGCACCGGAGACAATGGCTATCTGTTTACGGGTTGGAATGAGTCAAAAACTAACCTACTCACTGTAGGCGGAGAATTAGCCAAGACCATTGAAGTCGTTCGTCTCAACACGAAGATAGATATGCACTTCTTCAACTCCAACTTCTATTACAATGCTCAGATTGGCGCCAAATACTTCCCGGCTAATGACGGAAAGACAAATATCAACGCCATGGCAAGCATCGGATCGGCACCGGAAACGGCCGTACTGGACTATGCGCTGCCCGGCTCTTTCTCTCACACCAATACTATGGTGGGATTGGGAGGCCAGTATATGGTCAGTCCTAACATTACCATAGGTCTGATGGGTACCTGGAATACTTATTATAACCAGACCAACACCGTGCGAGGGACCAGTCCGCTCAACCCGATAGAATCCATATCGACACGCTATAAAAACTTATATAACATCTATGCACAAGTCTATATTTCATTCTGACACGCTTGGCCCTGTATTGGCAGGAATGATATGTATTTGCTGCCTTTTATCCGGCTGCCGTATGCAGGCACGCACGGAGATGTTCCCATCTAAAGAAGGGTATCTCGTCACCATTGGTGAGGATCCGACCGACAGAGACACCCGGTGGGCGAAATACCTGTACGAACATCTCAAGAAGCGTGCAAACGACGATGAAATAGTAGCTTTTGGCGTTTCCGAAATGGACATGTGGCGCATCATCATACAGATAGACCCAACATTGCAGAGAGGATTCAAAGTAGCCTGCAAAGGCTCTGATATCAGACTGACCGCAAGTGACGACAAACAAATGTTATGGCTGCAATACCAACTGATAAAGAAGATCAGCAAAGAAGACCCGCGTATAGACGGTTCGGATCTTCCTCCCGCCCTTATCAATCTCAACGATACTTGCGGAGCTTTTGCATTTGACTATCAAAGTATTTATTCTCCATACGGCCTGAACGCCGATCATACAGGCGTTATCGGCCTGGACAACTTTGACGACAGCTGGGGAATATGGGGACACAACCTGCGAAAAGTCTTGGGAAAAGATGCAGAGAAAGTATATGCCACCATTCACGGGAAGACAGATGACTCACAACTGTGTTTTTCTTCCGAGGATATGTATCGCCAGATAGAAAGTTACATCGTAGATAACTTCGGTGAAAAGGGGAATTTCCGTTTTGTAATCGCACCGGATGATACTCCGTACGCCTGTACGTGTGCCACCTGCACCGCATTGGGAAATACAGAGAAGAACGCAACTCCCACCGTTACGGAACTGATCCTCCGCCTGTCGCAGCGTTTTCCCAAACACACGTTCTTTACGACTTCCTACCTGACTACGCAACAAGTCACAAACAAGCAGCTCCCGCCTAACGTCGGGGTAATTGTCAGCGCTATCGACTACCCGCTCCGCCGGACAGACGGCAAGGACGAGCAAGACAAGAAATTTGCGGAACAACTCGACAACTGGAAGAAAGTAACGAACAACATCTATATATGGGACTATATCAACAACTTCGACGACTACCTCACTCCTTTCCCCATATTAAAGATAGCCCAGCAAAGACTCCAACTTTTCAAACAACACGGAGCCAGCGGCATATTTTTCAACGGAAGCGGCTACAGCTATTCTTCTTTCGATGAAATGAGGACTTTTGTATTATCAGCCCTTCTTATCAACCCGGAACTTCCGGTTGATGAGTTAATTAAAAGCTATTTCAATC
>OIOM01000267.1_pt1 | contig 12223 bp, 3 predicted proteins | sample 1585621 | NCBI WGS metagenome assembly OIOM01 (sample SAMN02674605, study PRJEB24791) | human gut metagenome, SKBSTL067 | isolation source: stool | host: Homo sapiens | place: USA
CCCGGAAAGCGGAAACCACACGCCCGATTTGCTGGACGAGATGTACTATAACCTGAGATGGATGCTGACTATGCAAGACCCTGCCGACGGAGGAGTCTACCACAAGCTGACTACCCCTTCGTTCGAGGGATTCATCAAGCCTACGGAGTGTAAGCAGCCTCGTTATGTGGTTCAGAAATCAGTAACGGCGGCATTGGACTATGCTGCGGCTTTGGCGCAGGCTTCTGCCTTGTTTACTCCTTACGAAGAGGATTATCCGGGCTTTTCGACAGTGGCTTTACAGGCTGCCGAACGTGCTTACGCCTGGGCAGAAGCGCATCCGCAAGCGCTCTATCATCAGGACCTCCTCAACAAGCAATATCAACCTGCCGTGGTTACGGGAGCTTACGGTGATCGTAGTGCCGATGACGAATTCTTCTGGGCGGCTTCCGAGCTCTATCTTGCTACGGGAAAGCCCGTTTACCGGGAACAAGTGAAGAAGCATCTGCCGACTGCATATAAGACTCCTTCTTGGGGCAATACCACTGCGTTGGGCGTGTTTGCCTGGCTGCAACCGGGCAGGGAATATCAGGGTGAAGACGTGGAATTGGCAAATGCCATGAAAGACCTGTTACTGGACTATGTTGTCGAGGCTGTGCGGGGTGCTGACCGTTCTCCTTTCCATGCTCCTTACGGCAACGATGCCAAAGATTTCTTCTGGGGATGCCTTGCCGAAGGGTGTGCTAACCAAGCCACTTCACTGGTTTGCGCCTATTTGCTTACGGGCGAGAAGTCGTACCTGACGAACGCCTACCGCAATATGGACTACATTTTAGGAAAGAATGCCACGGGATATTGTTATGTTACCGGTTTCGGGATGAAGAGTCCTCTGTATCCGCACCATCGTCTTTCTACATCGGATGATATAGAGGCACCTCTTCCCGGTTTCCTGGTTGGCGGTCCCAATCCTGGGCAGCAGGATGGCATTGCTTATGCTTCCAACCTGCCGGATGAGTCTTATGCAGATGTGGAGGGTTCGTATGCTTCCAATGAGATAGCCATTAATTGGAGTGCCGCTTTGGTGGCGTTGGTGTCTTCGTTGGATGCTTTGATGTCAAAATAATGTTGCTATTCAGCCTGCTGCCTTATAAATTCGGATGGGCTGATGTTGAACTCTTCTTTAAAATGTTTGGAGAATACCTTGGGGGAGTTATACCCCAAGGTATATGCAATTTCCGAAACTTGCATCTGGCTTTCTGTCAAGAGTTGTTGTGCACGTTTCATACGGATGGTCCTGATGAATTCGATGGGTTTCTTTCCCGTTATCTTAATCATTTTCTTGTAGAAATAGCTGCGTGATATATTCAGGCTGCTGGCCAGCTCCTCGACGGAAAACTCGGTTTCGCTGATATTGTCCTCTACAATCTGGATGGCTTTTTCCACCAGCTGCCGGTCAAGGGGAGTGATGGTGATACGGCTTGGCTCGATTTTAATGTCCTGATTGAATATTTCCTGACGTTTGACGTTCATCTCGATAATCTTGTTGATGCGCAGCTTGAGGACTTCCATATTGAAAGGCTTGGTGATATAGTCGTCTGCACCAACGCTAAGCCCTTCCAATTGGTGTTCTTCACTTGCCTTAGCTGTCAGGAGGATAATGGGGATATGGGAGTAGCGTATGTCATTCTTGATGGTTGAACATAGTTCCAGACCATCCATCTCGGGCATCATGATGTCACTGACCACTAAATCAATATCTTCCTTTTCCAGTACATTTAGTGCATGTTTTCCGTTTGTGGCTTTTAATACATGATACTGCCTGGCAAGACTTTCAGAGAGAAATTTCAAGAAGTCGTAGTTGTCATCTACGAGTAGTATGGTGAATGGATGGGATTCTTCCTTTATTTCCGGTTCTTCGACCGGTTCTCCGTTTTTGGTTTCATTACTGTTCTGGTGCAGGGGTAGGGTAATCAGGAATACAGAACCACAAGGCTGGTTATCCCTGACACAGACAGTACCCTGATGCATCTTTACGTATTCGGAAACAATGTGCAGTCCAATGCCGCTGCCTCCGTTGCTCGACTGGTTTTTGCTCGACTGATAGAATCTTTGGAATATTTTCTCCTTGGCTTCATCCTCTATGCCGCAACCGGTGTCGGTAAAGGTCAGTTCCAGATTTGTGCCTCTTACGGCAATATCCAGTGAGATGCTTCCTTTATTGGGAGTGAACTTGAATGCATTTGACAGGATATTTGTGCATATCTTGCGTATCTTGCCATAGTCAAAATCCATGAATACAGAATGTTGTGGAGCGGTAAGGCTATAGCTGATGTTCCGTTTCTGTGCTATCGGATCGAAAGAGTGGAATATTTCACTCAGAATGATAAGGATGTTGTCATGTTTGCATTTCAGGGTTTCAGCCTTGGCATCCAGCTTTCTGAAATCCAGCAGTTGGTTAATCAATTCCAGCAGATAGTCGGCATTTTGTTTGACTATATCCAGAATGCCTTTACGATATTCGGGATGGTCTACGAAAAACTCTTCAAGCGGATTGATGATAAGTGACAAGGGAGTCCGCAGTTCGTGGCTTATGTTGGCAAAGAACTGCAGTTTCATATTGTTGATTTTCTGCTGCCTTTCATTTTCCACCTCGATGGCCTGCATGATTTGTTTCTGCTTTTGGCGTAAGCGCAGATTGCGGATAATGGACAGAAGGATACACAAAATGATACCGGTATATATGGTATAGGCCCACCAGGTGCGCCACCAAGGAGGGAGTATCTTTATTTTCAGTTCCTTGACGTTGGGGCTCCATATGCCTTGTGAGTTGCATGCCTTGACGGATAAAGTATAGTTTCCGGCAGTCAGCATGGATAGGTTTACTTTGTTGTTTTCAGCATAAATCCAGTTGGAATGAATCTTATAGGCATATTTTATCTTATCCGTTTCCACCAGGTCGAGAGCGGAGAAGGACAGAGTGAATGAATTTTCCTTTTCAGTGAAGGAAAGATGTTGTGCACATTCAAGTGAGCTGCCGTTCAGGATGTTCGGATGGGGCATTCCGGATTTGAATTCAATGTCGGTAAGGTAAATGTTGGCATCATAACTTGTGGTCAGGATGTCTTGTGGAATGATAGTCTGGTAACCTTGAGGAGTACCTATCAGTATATTGCCGTTCTGCAGTTTGAGGATGGCGTGGACATTGGTATCGTTGCATATCAGTCCGTCGCTTACGGAGTAGTTCACGATGGTGTATGTATCGTTTGTTATTTTGATTCGTGAGATGCCGTTGCCGGTGCCAATCCACATTTGGTTGTTGTTGTCTTCTGTGATGGCTCTGACGAGATTGGCGGCAAGCCCGTTTTTCTGGTTAAGGAAGTAGATGGAGTCGTTCTTCTGGTTCCATATGCTCAGTCCGTGTGGATGTCCTATCCAAAGAAGGTCCCGGCTGTCCTTATAGACAGTGAGCATATTGTTCTCCTTGAAACGGCTGGCTTCGGCGTATATATTATAGGCTTGGGTTTCCGTATCGATAATAATGAGTCCTCCTCTGGTTGCTACGTAAAGGGTGCTGTCTTTGTCATAGTACATATCACGGACAAAGAATTCTCCCGGACGGTACAAGATGGTGTCAAACTGCCCGGTTTCCGGATTTAACCTCTGTATATATCCTTTCATGGTACCTATCCAGATGTATCCGTGTTTGTCCACCTCTACTGTATACACATTGTTTTCGAGAAGCTGGCTGTTACTTACCGTGTATTGTTTGATTTGCCCTTTCGAGTAGCATAGCAGTCCTTTCTGGAAGGTGCCTATCCATAGGCGGTTTTTGGAGTCGATGGATAAGTCGACTACAATATTGGCGGGAGTTGCTATCTTTTCGTATGAATCGGTCACCAGTGAACGTCGGATTAGTCCCGTACCGTCTGTTCCGTAGTAAATGGATTCCTGGCTTGTGTCTTCGCAGAAGGTTAGGATATCATCATATTCCAGGGATTTGTTGCATAGTATGATTTGAGACATGGGGCTATAATAGGAAATACCGTGTTTGAAATTCCCTATGTATATGGTTCCGTCTTTGTCCCGGTAAATGGTATTCAGATTGTTGCTGGCAATGGTGTGCGGTTTCAATGGATTGTGCACCAAGTTGGTAAGAGATTTGGTCAGGGCGTTGTAAACGAACAACCCCATATGGCTGGTAAGTATCCATACGTTGCCGTCTCCCAGGTCGAGGATGCGTTGCACGCGATTGTACTGTATGTGGGTGTTATTGTTTAGGCTGATGTTCTCCCATTGCTGTGTAAAACTGTTCTTGTGCAAAAGCAGGCTGTTTTGGAAGGTGTATACCCATAGGTTTTCGTTTTGGTCTATGTAAATGTGTGGCTCATGATTCTCCAGCAAAGGTCTATAGATGGCGGGAATGGCTATTTCCTTGACTTCGGAAGTCTGCTTGCTGATACTGTATAGGGTACCGTTGGAGTACATTATATAAATGAACTGGACACCTATATAGAGGCTTGAAATCTTTTCAACTGCCAGTGGATAGGCTTTGATGGAGCTGTTGTCCATGCTTCGTATGTAAAGTTTGGAATAGTCGTAGGCCCAAAATTCATTCTTGGAGGTTTTTCCCATCCTCAGAATGTTTTTACTGGGGATTTGCAGCCCATCGAGTATGGGTTTATAGTCATTGTCGAATTTACCAGTCTTATAATTATAGATACTGTAGCCGCTGGAAGTCCTTATCCATACATTGTCGTCCGGTCCTTCGAAAATTTCGCTGATGGCATCGTCCGGCAGGTCGGAGTTGTTCTGGTAATACTGCTGGAAGGAGTAGCCGTCGTATTTGTTGAGTCCTGATTCTGTCCCCACCCAGAGGAATCCCCTATTGTCTCTGTAGATGCTTCGGACACTGTTGTTGGAGAGTCCTTCTGTTGTAGAGAGCTGCTTGAACATGACAGCCGGCGGGATTTCCGCTGAGTTACCTTGAACAGTAAGGAGGAAGGCCAGGTTGCATATAAGGAATAGGAGCAGTTGTTTCATGTATTTTCTTTATTAGAAGGATTAACAATATTGTAACTGCAAACTTAAATATAATCCTCCGAACGAGCAAGGGAAGATTTGCGTATTCGCGTGGGATGATATCCTCCGTTTGGTGAAAAATAGTATGCATTTTGTTTCCAATGACCCTATATGGGTTCTATGAAACAAAACCGGATATTAAAAGACATTTTTAAGGCATCTGTGTTTCCTTTAAGAAAAATACATTTGCAGGCAAGATCATTTAAATCCTAATAGTATGAAGAAAGAACTTTTAGCAGTGGCGATGCTGTTGTTTGCCGGCGGCAATCTGTTGGCACAGCCACATGTCAATGACGGTACCTCGTATCTGATGAACCAACCTCTGGACATGAGTACCGATTTCCGTGACTTGAGTAATACTTTGTTTTTTGCAGATCACCTGGAGTCATTCGATGCCAAGTCGGGTGAAGGGCTGGTGAACTGGAAACGCGGGCATCTGATGCCCCGTCAAGCCTTCAATACCAACGGTGCACAGCCCCGGAAAATGAGAATGCTCGATTTTCCTTTCACTGCCTATGAAAATGACCCTAACCTCAAATTCAAGATTGACTTTGTAACTCCGCGTACGGTACGTATCCGTATGCTAACGACCCCGGTGGAACCTAAACCTGCCGCTTCCATCATGTTGGCAAAGGAACCGGGCAGGGATGGAAGCTGGAAAGTTACCGAGACGAATGACAAGATTGTCTATTCCAGTGACTATGGAACCATTCAGATTAACAAGAATCCCTGGAGAATCGTCTTGAAGGATAAAGCCGGACGTATCTTGAGCCAGACTGCCGCTTTGAGTGATGCGGACTCTACGCAGGTAAAATATACACCGTTCTGTTTTGTGAAGCGGGGAAGTGACAATGCCCGCCGCATCAATCCGGTATTTACCTTGACTGCGGATGAAATGATTTTTGGTTGCGGAGAGTCTGCCACTGGGCTGAACAAGGCCGGACAGAAGGTGAACTTGTTTGTTACAGACCCACAAGGGCCTGAGACGGACCAGATGTACAAACCGATTCCTTTCTTTATGAGTAACCGGGGATATGGCATGTTTATGCATACATCCGCTCCCGTGACTTGTGATTTTGGTGCTACCTATATTGGGCTGAACAAAATGTTCATGGGTGACGAGAACCTGGATTTGTTCGTTTTCTTCGGCGAGCCGAAAGATATTCTGGACGAGTACACCGATTTGGTAGGAAAGCCGGGCATGCCCCCCTTGTGGTCTTTCGGTACGTGGATGAGCCGTATTACCTATTTCAGTGAAAAGGAAGGTTATGATGTAGCGGCCAATATCCGTAAGAACAAGTATCCGTGCGATGTTATCCATTTCGATACCGGCTGGTTTGATGTGGACTGGCAGTGTGACTATAAATTCTCCGAGAACCGTTTCCAGAATTCACAGCAGATGTTGAAGGATTTGAGGTCACAAGGTTTCCATGTATGTTTGTGGCAGTTGCCTTATTTCACTCCTAAAAATCGTTATTTCTCTGAACTGATAGAGAAAGACATGTATGTGAAAAATGGAAATGGTGAACTTCCCTACGAAGATGTGGTGCTCGATTTTTCCAATCCGGAAACCGTAAAGTGGTATCAGGACAAACTGGCGGGATTGCTGAATATCGGTGTCAGTGCCATTAAAGTAGACTTCGGCGAGGCTGCTCCACTGAACGGTATTTACGCTTCCGGCAAGAGCGGATGGTATGAGCATAACCTCTATCCAGTGCGTTATGATATGGCAGTGTCCGAGATAACCAAGAAGTTGCACAACGAGAATATAATGTGGGCACGTGCCGCATGGGCCGGTTCCCAGCGTTATCCATTGCATTGGGGCGGTGATGCTGCAACTACGAACACGGGACTGCTAGGTACGCTTCGTGCAGGCTTGTCCTTCGGCTTGTCCGGTTTCTCCTTTTGGAGCCATGATATGGGTGGCTTTGTAAAAGCCACTCCGGAGGACTTGTATTGCCGCTGGATACCGTTCGGTTTTCTTACTTCCCATACCCGCGCGCATGGGGCACCTCCGACAGAGCCGTGGTTGTACGACAGCAAGCGTGTGCAGGATGTCTTCCGCAAGAGTGCAGAGATGAAGTACCGTCTGATGCCTTATGTGTATGCTCAGGCTAAGGAATGTACAGAAAAGGGCTTACCGATGCTAAGAGCCTTGTTTGTAGAATTTCCCGATGATCCGGGAGCATGGAAAGTGGATGACGAGTATCTCTTCGGTTCGCAGATTCTGGTTGCCCCCTTGCTTGAATCCGGTATGACGGGCCGCACAGTTTACCTTCCCGAAGGAAAATGGATAGACTACCAGACAGAGAAAGTCTACGAAGGTGGATGGCACCAAATTGAAGCAGGCAGTCTGCCGATAATCATGCTGGTACGTGACGGTTCGGTACTTCCTCATCTGAAGTTGGCGCAGTCCACTGTTGAGATGGATTGGAGCAAAATGAACCTGAAGGTATACAGTGCTGACAAGAAGCAGGCGGAAGGATTGGTTTGTCTACCTGCCGACAACCGTATTCAGGTTGTGAAAGTGGATTGTGGAAAGGCCAAACCGCAACTGTTGAACCAGGTTGAAGGCACTTCCCTGAGTTTCTGAACTTAATCTTTGAAAATCTATATTGAATTCACCCCTGCCGGTATGGAAGAGAAAGGGATATAGTTACCGAAATCTGTGTTACTATGGTGGCACAGATGTGCCTTCCCAATGGCACGGCAGTGCCTCTATAGTGGCACAAAATTGTGTCGCATATCTTTTTCCCGATGTGCTTATGACCGGGGTATTTGTTAAACCTAAGTATTTAGTATTTATGAGAAATGTGATGAAGTATTTGGGTATCATGTCAGTATCGCTGGCATGTGCCGGACCTCTCTTTGCAACAAGCGTACAGCCGTTTGCAGGTGTCACTGTCGTACAGCAGAATGTAGTTACTGTGAAGGGCCAAGTGGTGGATGAGAAAGGCGAGCCCATCATCGGTGCCAATGTCATTGTGGAAGGTACGACAAACGGTATGATTACCGATTTGGACGGTAACTTCTCCTTGCAGTGTCCCGTAGGTTCTACGCTGAAGACCAGTTACATCGGTTATCTAGCGCGAACGGTCAAAGTAACCGGGAATATGAATGCTCTGAAAATTACTTTAAAGGAGGATACCGAAACCTTGGATGAGGTAGTTGTTGTGGGCTACGGTACGATGAAGAAATCCGACCTCACCGGTTCTGTGGCTTCCGTGAATGCGGAGGAAATGATGAAGCGGAATCCGGTGAACTTGGGACAAGGTTTGCAGGGAGCTGCGGCAGGTGTATCTGTCATCCGTTCTTCCGGTGACCCGGAAGGAGGTTTCTCCATCCGTATCCGCGGTGTGGCAACCGTGAATGGTTCTGCCGACCCACTCTATGTAGTGGACGGTGTGCAGGTAGGAACTTCCATCGATTTCTTGAATCCTAATGATGTAGAGTCCATCGAAATTCTGAAGGATGCTTCGGCTACGGCAATCTATGGTACTCGCGGTGCCAATGGCGTCATTATGATTACTACCAAGAACGGTGGTAAGGGGAAGGCAAAGGTGAACTTTTCGGCCAACTATGCCCTCCAGTTCAATTCGAATAAGATTGATGTGGCTGATGCGGGCTTGTTTGCAAGTGCTGTACGTTCCGCCGTCAAGAATGACGGTATTGCCATGACCAATCTGGCATATGGCGAGGATTACATAGGCAGACTGAACAGCATTGACTGGCAGGATGAAATGTCACGCACGGCATTACAGCAGAACTATAACCTTTCTGCTTCGGGAGGCAGCGAAAATACCCAAGCCAACTTATCTCTGGGTTATTTGAACAACCAGGGTATCGTGATTGAGTCGAATTTTAAACGCTTGACGGCACGCGCTAATATCACTCACAAAGTGAAAGACTTTCTGCATGTAGGCTTGAACTTGAACTATGCACATTCGGAAAAGATGGGAGGAGGCAACCTGAGAAACTATGCACAAGCCATTCCAACCATGGATTATGTAGAGGACGGTGTTTTCTATTCCATGCCTATTGTGTTGCCCGACGGTACTTGGGGACATTACAAGAAAGAAGGCAATGGAGACGTGAACAAGGGAGCTGACAATCTGGTTGCTGCTGCCAAGACTGCCGGCAGTATTAATAAATGGGACCGTATGCTTGCTAGTGCTTTCCTACAACTCGATTTGTACAAAGGGTTGACTTTCAAGACTATTGCCAGTTATAATTATTATACAAAAGGTTATAATGGCTATACAGCCTATAATGATAGAACCTTTGGAACTCAAGACCGTAAGGACTCGTTCTCGCTGAACCAGAGCCAGTCCACTTCACTCGGTCTGGAAGCGTTCTTGAACTATGACTGGTCCAATGAGCATCACCGCGTAAGTGCAATGGCCGGTTTCTCTACCAGCGATACGAACGGTGCCTGGCTGAATTCCAGTGCCAACGATTTCCCGGCAGACAACATCCGCAAAATTTCATTGACCAATGACCCATCGTCTAAGCAAACGGATGGTGGGCTGGATTTGAAGACAAGATTCCTTTCTTACTTCGGCCGTCTGACTTATACTTTGAACGACCGCTATATTGTGACTGCAACGGTACGCCGCGACGGTTCTTCGAACTTTGGTGCCGGCAATCGTTATGGTACATTCCCTTCCGCTTCTGTAGCTTGGCGTCTTTCCGAGGAAAAGTTCATTAAGGATTTAGAACTGTTCAGTAACTTGAAGTTGCGTGCCGGATGGGGACAGACCGGTAATGCGGGCAATGGTACCAACTTGTCCATAGCACAGTTGTCTTCGGCAAATGCAATGTACTGGTTCTTTAATGGTTCGAGTGTGATTAACGGTGCCGGTATTGCCCAGCAGAAAGAAATTGATACCAACCTGAAATGGGAAACCAATGAGCAGACAAATATCGGTATTGACTTTGCCTTTATGAACAATGAGCTTTCTTTCTCTGCCGATTACTTTATCCGTGACGCAAAGGATCTGCTTCTGTATCGCCAGATTCGTCCTTCCACCGGTTTCTCCAATGTCTATACTAATGCGGGACATATCCGTAACTCAGGTTTCGAGTTTACTGCTGCGTGGAACAAGAGCTTCAGCGATTGGAATATCGGCATAAGACTGAATGGGTCTACCCTGAAGAACGAGGCTATTGAAGTCGGCGATCCGATATTCAGCAAGTCAGGGTCAGCACAAGATGGCGACAACTGGGACAACCACTCCATTACACAGAACGGCTATCCTGTAGGTTCCTACTATGGCTGGAAGGTAGAAGGCATTTTCAGAACCCAGGCCGAAATTGATGAAATGAATAGGCTGGCGGTTGAAAAGGGAGTTGAAAGTGGTGTATATCAGGACAAGACTACCCAGCCCGGCGACTATAAGTTTGTTGATTTGAATGGTGACGGGCAGATTACCGATGCCGACCGTACTGTTATAGGCAATGGATATCCCAAGTTCACTTACGGAATGAACCTTACCGCTTCCTGGAAAAACTTTGATTTCTCGATGAACTTGTACGGTGTAGCCGGTATGGATATCCTTTCTTATTCTTCGGCCCGCTTGACCTCAGTCTATGCACCCGACGGCGGTTATCAGAATGTACTGAAGGAATATATCAATAATGCATGGTCATCTTCGAATACCGGCGCCAAATATCCGCGTATCACCAAGACAGACTATAATAAGAACATGCGTGTGTCCGACGCCTACATCCAGAAGGGGGATTATCTGAAGATTTCAAATATTCAGATAGGATATACATTCCCGAAGAATGTGCTGAAACCGGTGAAAATGGAAAATGCACGCGTATTTGCCAGTGTCGACAATGTATGTACCATCTCTTCGTACAATAAGTTCGGCGATCCGGAAGTCGGTGACTCCAATGTATTGTATTCGGGATTTGACGGAGGACGTTATCCGTTCCCGATGTCGGTTACTTTCGGTCTGAGTGTACAGTTCTAATACTAACGGATAAAAAATATGATTATGAAAAACTTATATAAACTGTTGATCGGTGTGCTGGCCTTAAGCACCGTAACGTCTTGTGACGATTATTTGGAAGTGGATCATTACGATATTCTTCCGGCAGATTTCATGTTTAAAACGGAGGAGAATGTCCTTTCCGGATTGAACGGACTTTATGATACCTTTTATACGGACCAGCACGGTTCCGGTGATGACGAAACATGGGGATTCAAGCCTCAGGTATTTGCTGCCAACCATTCTACGATGGACTGTCAGGCTTCCGGTTGGGATGCGGAATGGCAGCGTCATGCCTGGAAACCCGATAAGGGTTCCCTGGAGACTGCATGGCGGATGAGTTATCGTGCAGTGGACCGTGCAAACCGTTTCCTAGCTGGCCTGGAGACGGCGGATGCCTCTATATTTGCGGACAGCAATTCCAAGACCGTTTATGAAGCGCAAGCACGTGCCATCCGCGGTTATAACTACCTTTACTTGACGAAACTTTTCGGAAGGGTACCGATGTTGCTTACCGGTGAAACCTATACTACTTCGGTAGGAAAGGCACGTCCGGAATCCGTGGATGAGACTTATGCGGCTATCGAGGAAGATTTGTCTTTTGGACGCGACCATCTGGACTGGTTACCCATGAATGGTGAATACGGACGTATAACCAAGGGGTTCTGCAAAGCTTATTTGGCCGAGCTGTATATGTTGAAGAAAGACTTTACGAAAGCCAAGACGGAACTGAAGGATATAGTGGACAGTGGAACCTATTCATTGGAGCCCTGCTTCGGTAACCTGCATGCCTGGGATACACATTGGACCAAAGAATCTGTATTTGAGGTGATGTATCATGAACAAGGATATATGGGCTGGGGAGCCGATTCGTCTTCAGATGCCATGATGTGGTACGGATATATGTGCGCGGCACCCGAATGGGGAGGCTGGGGTTCTCTCTGTCTTTCTTGGGAGTTTGTACGTTCCTTTGAACCGGGTGACAAACGCCGCCAGTACTCTGCTGTTGCCAAAGGGGATACGCATCCTATTACCGGGCAGACTGTAGGGGTGACAAGTGGTTTTGACGGTCTTTTCCAAGGTTCCGAAAATATGCCTACTGTTTATTCCTTGAAATACTGGAGATGCAAGCCAGGTGAGAACAACAAAGTATTCAATCCTATTTCATT
>OIOM01000270.1_pt1 | contig 12196 bp, 10 predicted proteins | sample 1585621 | NCBI WGS metagenome assembly OIOM01 (sample SAMN02674605, study PRJEB24791) | human gut metagenome, SKBSTL067 | isolation source: stool | host: Homo sapiens | place: USA
AAGGATACGCGTCCGGTAACGAGCATGGATCCCAAGACCTGCGGTTCCTGCCACCCGGCTCAATTCAAGTCGATGTACACGATCAATGAAGAACGCACGCCGCGTTTCTCCAAGAAGAACAGCGCCAGCGTTGCTCCCAATCCGTTCTTCGACCGTGCACTGGGTGCCCACGGCTTCACGAAGGAACACGATCTGCCCCGCAGCCACGCGTTTGCCGCACTTGACCAGTATCTGTGCGATCGCGCCTTCGGCGGCCGCTTCGAACCGAAGGAAGGCTGGATGTACCTCGGTCAGGGCGACGGTGCCTTCCGCGTGTGGGACGTCATCAACGACAAGTATCCTGAAGACAATGCGCAGAAGCCGCGTCGTGCCGGTACGGCCGCTGCGGGCAACCCGGTTTGCTGGACCTGCAAGTCGACTGACCTGATGCTTGACTGGGCATACCTCGGCGAAAAACATCCCGAAGCCAAGTTCTCACGTCAATCCAATGTTGTCGACGTGATGCGCAACATCAACCATGCCTTGAACTGCAACTTCTGCCACGACCCGCACAGCGCCAAGCCGCGTATTGTTCGTGACGGTCTGATCCAGGCTCTGACCCGTACGGATATCCCGAGCCTGTACAGCGAGGATCCGAAGGCCACCAAGATCAACGTGATTGACATGGGCGTTCGCGGCTTTACCCGCAAGATCGCCACGATGGAAAAGGCCGACAGCAAGCTGATGTGCGCTCAGTGCCACGTCGAATACAATTGCAACCCGGGCTTTGATCCGAAGACCGGCAAGGCGATCGGCATGAACGATGTTCGCACGAACCTCTTCCCGTTCGTTGACGTCACGAAGATCGACGAGTTCTACGCCAAGGTCGGCTTCAAGGACTTCAAGCACAACGTAACCGGCGCCGCTCTCACCAAGATGCAGCACCCCGATGTTGAAACGTACTGGAATTCCACGCACGACAAGGCCGGCGTCGGCTGCGCAGACTGCCACATGCCCAAGATGAAGGATAAGAAGACCGGCAAGGTTTACACCAGCCACTGGTCGACGACTCCGCGTCACTACATGAAGCAGACCTGCCTGCAGTGCCATAAGGACAAGACCGAGAAGCAGCTCAACCGCGTGATCGACGGTATGAAGGGCTACTACGACGGTAAACTGCGCGAAGCTGAAAGCCGCATGACCGACATGTTCAACGCCTTTGACCTTGCTCTGGCAATGGGCGTTAGCGACGAAGTCCTCAACCAGGCTCGTGAACTTCACTCCGTCGCCCATACCAATTGGGAATGGTGGACGGCTGTGAACGGTGCATGGTTCCACAATCCGCAGGCCGCTCAGCTTTCGCTTGCCAAGTGCGCTGACGCTGCTCAGAAGGCTACCAAGATCCTGCGCGACGCCATGGTCGCCAAGAACAAGAAGTAATTCTCGTTAAGTAGCCGAAACGAAAAGGGTGCTCTGTGTTAAGGCAGAGCGCCCTTTTTAGTCCGTACAATCGCCTCTATGACTTACGAAACCACTTTTTGGATTGTTGCAGCGCTGCTGGCTGCCGTTGCCGTCTTTGCGGTGTTGTGGGCTTTGCTGAGGCCTGCCCGCAGCGACGATCAAGCGCTTGCCCGCGAGCTTTCGCGCGAGGCTCTTTCCGAGCAGCTGCGCGTGCTTGAAGACGAACGTGCAGCAGGGCTTGTCACCGACCGGATTTATGAAGAAAGCATGGCCGATGTCGAGCGTCGTGCTCTTGAGGAGCTGGCGGGAGACGAGCAACGTCCTCGCCATGCCGCTCCCGGCAAGGTGTTTGCGTTGGGCGTAGCTGGCTTGGTTGCGGCAGGCACTTTTGCGCTTTACATCGGACTCGGATCGCCGTCGCTTATCAACTTTGTGTCGGATCCCCCGAAGCAGGGCATCATGCAGGCTGACGGTACGCTCGGCAGCACCGAGGGGCTTTACAACGAAGAGTCGCTTGCGGCCTATCTGAAGGACAACGGCAAAGACGAGCGCGCCTGGGTGCTTTACGCGCGCCTTAAGGTGCGCGACAAGGACTGGAAGGAAGCTGCAGACGCCTATAAGCGCGCAGTTGATGTCGAGGGTTTTGTTGCAAAGGACGCCGATGTGCTCGTTGAGTATGCAGCCGCGCTCATCAGTCAGGAAACACGGGAAGGGTATCTGGCGAGCCTCACGGTTCTTGATCGAGCTCTTGCGATCAACGACAAGCTTCTGTCGGCTCGTGAGCTCTATGCCATTGCTTCTCTTGAGCTCGGCCACTGGACGAAGGCTCGCGAGAATATCGAGTTTTTGCTTTCTCAGATGTCGATGGACGATCCCGTCTATGAGCGGTTAGCGCAGACAGGCGCCTATGCTGCCGAGCAGGAACGTCGTGAAGCCGAGGCGAAAGCTAAGGAAAAGAACGGCAAATAGCCCTAAAACGAAGGAAACATCGAAACGCCCGAGAGGGCGTTTCTTGTTTGAGCGTTATTTCGAAGTCGGGTGACGCTGGCGCTTGGTGATGACGCTTGCCGTGCAGCCCGAAACCAGAATGAGCAGCATGCCGATCAGCGCCACCGGCGGCAGGGCTTCTTTAAAGAAGATCACGCTGATGATTTCGGCAAACGGAATCACTGCAAACTGGAAGCACGCCGTGAGCATCATGTTGCCGTAGGCGTAGGCGCGCGTCATCGCAACTTGCGCGAGCACGGCGGAGATGCCGACGCCCAGTAGCCCGATCCACACACCCGAGTCGTGCGCTTTAAGGCCGCCTTCCAAAATAAGACAGCCGGCCAAACCCCAAATCGTGCCCACGAGGGAGAAGTAAAACACGATGCGCAACGCCGGTTCGCGCAGGCGTCCGAGCTGGGCAATCTGAAAGAAGATGAAGGGGGCCATTGCGCCCGCAAACAGTCCCATCAACGCGTAGGGAAGTTCGTCGGAATTGACGGAAGGCTGCAGGATGAGGCACACCCCGACAAAACCAACCGTAATGGCCGCAGCAAGCGACCAGGGCGCCTTTTGATGGTGCATCAAAGCGGTGACCACAAAGGTGGCGGCAATAAAGAGCGGCGCCGTGTAGTTGAGTGTGACGGCAGTGCCCAACGGCAGATGCCCCATCGTGAAGAACCAGATCGTAAACGAGAGGGTGCCCAAGACCGAGCGCTTGATGTGTCCGAAGAGATACTTGGTGTGCGGTGTCTGTCCCTGAAGCGCCATGACGGCTGCTACGAAGATCAAACCGATGAGAGAACGGTAGAACACGATCTCGAACGTACCGGCACCTGCGGCGGATATCTTGACAAGCGAACTCATGGTTGCAAAGAGCATCGCAGCCACAAGCATCCAGCACGACTGAAGCATGGTGTGTAGACCGTGGAGAAGGTTGGAAGGGAAGGGGAAGTAATCACCCCTATTGCGATTATAGGCCCGTACAGCGGGCGTTTTAACGGAACAAAGGCCCAGAACAAAGGGTGTGAAAAACCCGCTTCAGCCGAAACCGAAGCGGGTTGAACTAATCGGTAAATCTCAGGATGAGATTGTCAGATTAGAACTTGTGACGCAGACCGATCATCACGCCGAAAACGGTCGGATCGTTATCCTTCGTGGCTGGAGCAGTGTAATCGAGGCTATCCTGGTTGTAGGTCAGAACGCCATAAACGTCGGTGCGCTTGGAGAACGGATAGTCGTAACCGGCGGAGACAATCCAGCGGGTCAGTTCGTCGTTTTCCTTGGGTGTACCAACGCTGTCAGCAGCTTCGGCATCAAGGTAGGCAGCGCCAACGAGCACATTGCCGCCTGCTACAGGAATGCTTGCAGACAAACCAACGCCGAAGCCCTTCATGCGGGAGGCGAGACCCTGGTTGGCGGCAGCACTGTAATTAACGGCGCCCTTCATCTTGGTGAGCTTGACTTCGTCGAAGTACTGTGCGCCGGCAAAGAGCTTGACGACTTCAAAGTCGTAGTTGCCGCCAAGGGTGACAGTGAGGCTGTCATCCTGGTCATAGGGAACGCCTGTGTAGTGCACCGAGCTGTAGTTCGTGGAATCAACAGCAAAATACAGGTTCAGGGGGCCATTGGCGTAAGAAGCACCGATGGCGTAGTAACGATCGCTATCGGATTCATTTTCCGTGCCGTAGACATGTTCGACGGTCACGTCGTAATTGCCATCAGGTCCCGTAACAGTGACAGTTTCATCTTCAGAAACAGTATTACCCATACCATACTGGGCAAACACCTTGAAGCCGGCAAAGCTCGGGGTTTCATAAGAAATCATGTTATCCCACTGGCCGCCGCCGATAGCGAACGTGCCGGCCTGGGCGGCGTAGTTGCCCCAGGACGTACCGAAAGCGGAGATCACACCGTACTTGCCCCAGGAGCTGGTGCCACCGTTGATGGAGCCCATGCGACCAAAGGCAACCTTACCGAAACCGCCCTGCAGGAAGAGGGATGCTTCACGATGGAAGAAGGAGTCTTCATTTTCAAGAGCACCGGAATCGGACTTGAACTGGTTTTCGAGAATGAAGCCAACCGTCAGACCGTTACCGAGATCTTCCGTACCTTTGATACCGAAGCGGGAGCCGGACTGCATGCCGGATTCCATCGAGAACTTGTTTTCAGAATCGAAGCCATTACGATCAACGTCAGCACTCAGGTACTGGAAGCCCGTATCAACGATACCGTAGAGCTGAACATCAGCAGCAAGAGCAGAACCGGCAAAAGCGCCGAGAACGGCGACAGCAGCCAAAGTCTTTTTCATGATTAAATCTCCTAGTCTTTTGTCAAGACTCGCAAGTTTTGAGTTTTTGCAAAAACCGCCGGACGGAACATGGGACACGGACTCTTGCAAAGACGTGACCCAATCCGGCGGAAGTCCTTGCAGGACGGGACGATGATCGCACTCGCTCTTTTCGGCTTACAAGAAAATCATGAGAGAAAGTGGCTTCTGGGGGGGGTTAACCCTAGTATAAAAAACAACACATCGGCCCTGAAACCTCGATTTTGATCGACGATTCGAGACGAAATTTCGCCTCAATTTTGAGTGCCCCGGCAGGCCAATCACCTAGGCCAATTGCCTTGAAAACGCCCGAAATACAGCAAACAAGACTCGCTTAAGGCACGCGATATAGATTGCTCGAACTCAAAATTTCTCTGTCAAGAGCATCCATGCAGCAACGTACTCAACAAACCGACGATCGCCTCAAGCGTCTTGAGGCCGGACCGCGCAAGCGCGAAGCCGATACCGTGCTCGCCATGATCCGCATCTATTGCCGTGCGCATCACGCTTCGCAGGGCGAAGCTCTATGTCCCGAATGTCAGGAGCTTGCCGACTATGCGATGAAACGTCTCGCCTGCTGTCCTTTCAAGGAAGACAAACCCGTTTGCGCCAAGTGCAAAGTGCACTGCTACAAGCCCGAATACCGCAAACGTATTTCGGAAGTGATGCGTTTTGCGGGGCCGCGCGTGCTCCTTTCGCATCCATTGCTTGCCCTGGAGCATATGTGGAAGTCGCTTACCGTCACGCCGCCTGAAAAACCCCGCGGCAAGGCGCGTCAGGCTGCGATTCGTCCCGCACCGGTTCCCTCCGATAAGTCTGACTCCCAGGAGAAACAGTCGTGATTCGTCTGGCGCTTCTTTATCCGGTTGTGTGCTTTGTACTTTTGGGCGCGCACCTGCTTTTTCACGGGTTTGGGCTTGCAGTTGCTCTGCTGCCGCTCGTGCCGGCCGTCCTTTTGTTTGTGCGCAGAACCTGGTGCGCTCAGCTTTGCGTTGCGCTCTTGATTCTTGCGGGCTTCGAATGGGTTCGTACGGCTGTGGAACTTGCGATGGCTCGTCAAGCTGCAGACCTTCCTTGGATTCGCGCGACAGTCATCATCGGGGCGTGTGCCGCAGTGACGTGGCTTGCCGCCTTGATGCTTGTGACGCGACGACTTGCAGCGTTCTACAAGCGAGAACAGCAGTAACGGAAACGGCACCGCAGACAGTCTCTGCAGCGCCGTTTGAGCAGTGACGGGAATGTAGAAAACTACTTTCTGCTGCCGTCGGTGCCGAACACGCCGTTGAGCGCTTCAATCACAATCGCCGAGAGGGCGTTCTTGGTCTTTTCGGTTAGCACGAACTTGCCGTTCTTGTACTCGACATTGGAAATCGAAATGTCGGAGGAGACGACTTCGGCAGCCTTCTGAGCGCGGCGTGCGGTATTGTCGTGCCCGGTGAGGGCCGCGATGGCACCGAAGAGGCCGGCCGCCTTGCTCACGGTCTGCGTGGCTTTCTTGGCGGGTTCCTTCACCGTGAGGTTCTTAAGAGCAATGTGCACCGGTTCGATGCTCTTGACATCCACACCGGTTGCCGTTGCCTGAGTCCAGGTCATCAGCGTCTTGCCCTTGGCATCCTTGGCTTCAAGATCCGTCACGGCAAGGTCGCCCGACCATTTAAGCGACAATGCCTTGTCGGACTTCAGATCCACCTTGCCCGTGACGTCTGCCGTGCCCTTGGTGAGCTGAGCGCCGGCAAGCGGCTTGATCCAGGGGTTGAAAGTCGCAAAGTGCAGACTCTTTACGTTCGTGGTGGCGTTGACAGCCAAGGGAAGAATCGAGAGTTTGCCCGAAGACGAAAGCTTGCCCTGCGCGACATTGGCGCTTGCCGTGTACGTACCGGTCTTGCCCTTATCCGATGCAAAACCCTTGGCGTCCAAATTGATTGCCGTAACGGAAAGTGTTGCGGCGGGCTTTAGGCTCGTGTCGGTAATTTGAACCGAACCGTTGCTGATCTGAGCGGATCCAACCGACCACTTCCAGCTGCCGCTCGCGGACGCAGAAGCCGTCTGAGAACTTGTCTGCGCCTTTTTGGCCTCAGTCTTGGATTGAGACGCAATAGCGGCTTTGATCGAAGGCTGCACGATCTTCACGCTTGTAATGTCGGCTTTTTGCGCCGAAACATCCACGTCTTTGATGTCGATTGCGGCGGATTTGACGCTCACAAAGGGCTGCTTGCTTGACTGGCGCACATCGACATCCGCAACCGAAGCGGTACCGCTAACCTTGATGCCCGAGACGCCGGATTGGGGCATGTCAAACGACACATTGAGGTTGCACGAAGCCGTTGCCTTTTCCACAAGCACGGGCAGCGTCACGGGTGCGGCCCTCAGAATCTTTGCCACGTTAAGCTTGTCGATTTTGACGGCCATCGTCGCCGTTTCGCCCTTGAGCACGCCTTCGGCGTTGATCGGCGTGCCGTCGACCTTAAGCGAGAGCTTCGGATTGACGGAAGCTTTGGCCGAAGAGGGAAGGGTGGAGAGGATCGGCAGCGCAAAGTCAATGTCGGTGATCTTGACGTCGGCACCGTTTTGGGCGTTCGTTAGTCTCAAGCTGCTGTTCGTTACGCGCACATTGGCAAGCGAAAAGGCCGGCAGTCCCGAAGAAGTGGAGTCGGAAGCCGTGGTTTTTTCAACCGCGTTTTCGGCTTCCTTGTTGTTGGCTTCGTTGGCCGTCAGATGCATCGCAAAGCCGTCGACCGTGACGGCTTCAACGATCGGCGCCATTTCCGTGAGCGTGCTGCCGCTCAAATCGGCCGTCAGGTGCTTGAGGCTCAAAAGGTTGTTGTCGGGGGCATTGGCGGACTTCACCGCCAGATCGTTGATCTCGAGAGTCCAGCTCCAGGGATTAAAGGAAACGTCTCCGACACTTGCAGTGCGCCCGCCGAGTGCGTCCGGCAAGACGTTCGAGACTGCCCAGCGAACACCCGCGGGAACGCCTATGTAACCGGCAGCGGCATAAAGTCCAACGAGAATGACGACGCCTGCAACGGGCTTGAGGATTTTGGATCCGGCCATAGCTCACTTCCTAAAAGAAACGCAAGGTCGGTGCCGATTAAAACAACGGCACCCCTTGCGTCTACTTTATAGCTCCCGCAGGACAAAACGGCGTCGAGGAGCTCGGAATTTTTGTAAGCGGGAATTAACGCTGCGCGAGCACGATCAGGCGCGTGCTTTCCGGCGTGAATTCACCGAATCCCTGACCGTAAAACTCGATGCGGGTAAAGCCCGCTGAGGTGAGCATGGCTCGGTATTCGTCGCATGTGTAGACGCGCACGCTTGCCGAAACCGGACCGCGGAATTCCGTGGCCGGGAAAATGACGGTGGCGCGCTTCGTTTGAGCGTCCCACGTTTCGCAGACTTGTTCGCCCGAAGCAATGATTCGGGTGGCTTCACCAGCTAAGACGCGGGAAGGGTTGGCCACTTCGATGAGAAGACGGCCGCCGGGAACGAGGCTTGCGGCAAAGCGTGCAAGCAGGTCGGCGTTGGCTTCATCGGAGAAGTACCCGAAGGAGCTGGCCCAGTTGATGATGAGGTCCATGCCCTCGGGGAACTGTGCGGTGCGCATGTCGTCGGTCTTGAATTCGCCGGCAAGTCCCGCGCGGGAGAACTTATTCTTGGCCGCGCTCACGAAATGGGCGTTGAAGTCGATGCCGCGCACCGTGGCGCCGAGTCGCGCGAGCGGAAAGCTCAGGTCGGCTTTGCCGCAGGGGCACTCAAAAACGCGAACACCCGGCTTGAGCTCGAGCTTTTCCCAAATGGCTTGTGCATCGGCGCGGCTTGCGGCCGGATCGCGCAGCCACTTTTCTTCAGGGACGTGACGGAACCACTCGGTAAGCGTATTGGACATCGGAAGACTTCCTTTCAAAAAACCAATGGCGCCCGCGCCCAAGCGCGAAGCACTTTCAAAGACTCAACTTCTCGATTGTACCGCGCTCGCAAGCCGCGGCCGCTACGGCGTTGTGCGCAGAAAAATTGAGCAAAGAGTCAATTTCGCAGCGGCAAGTGTTCCGTTTGCCCGCCCGCAGGCATAATGCGCGGTGGTTTATTTCTTTTTTCGGCGCATTCATGGCACTCGGTTTTCTCTACGGCGTTCTGGCTTGCATGATCTGGGGCTTCGTGTACCTGGTGCCGGACTTGTTGCCCGGATATCCTCCCGAGCTGATGGCCGCAGGCCGTTTCGTGAGCTTCGGACTTGTGGCCTTGCCGCTTGCTTGGATGGAGCGGCGCGAGTTTGTTCATTACACGATAAAAGACTGGTTCATCGTCTCCAAACTCGGCGTCATCGGCAATATCGTCTACTACTGGTGCCTCATCGAAGCCATTCAAAACGCGGGCGTCCCCGTCGCCGGCATGGCGATGTCGGCTGTGCCCGTATTGGTGGCGGCCGTCTCCAATATCCGAGACAAAAAGAAGGGCAGGGCACTTGCCTGGTCCCGTTTGATTCCCGGGCTGGTCCTGATTGTTTCGGGGTTTGCGCTTGCGAGCATGACCGAATTCGAAATGGTTGTGCAGGCTTCGGCCGACGGCGGCCTGAAGTTCTGGTACGGCGTCATGATGGCTGTTGCCGCTTTGCTGATATGGACCTGGTATCCGATTCGAAACGCTGACTGGCTGCTGGCCCATCCCAACCGTTCTCCGCGCGCTTGGTCCACGGCTCAGGGACTGACGACGTTTCCCTTTGCCGTCGTGATGTATTTCTTCTTTTGGGGGCTCGAACCCGATGCAACGCCGTTGCTTGGATATGACCCGGCGTGGTTTGTGTTTGTCATGGTGTTCAGCGGACTGATGGGATCCTGGGTCGGCATTGTCTTCTGGAACGCAATGAGTCAGCGCTTGCCGACGGCCTTGGCAGGTCAAATGATTGTTTTTGAGACGATCTTTGCAGTGACATACGCACATGTGTTGCGCATGCAGTGGCCTGAGTGGAACATGCTTGCCGGCATGGCGCTTTTGTTGAGCGGCGTGATGCTTTCGCTGAAGGTTTTTCAGACAGCCAAGGCTCAGCATCGGTCAGAATCGGTCTGACAGCGGGAAAACCACCACAACAAATTAACTTTTGCGTTAGTGCTTCTTTGCTCATAATTGCAGGAAGCAAAAATAACTGCGCACGATTGGAATATTCATGTTCACCACTTCTGACAATGGCGACGAACCTGTCCGACTGGCCGTCATCGGCGCGGGTACCTGGGGTTCAGTGCTTGCCCATATTGCGGCGCCCTGCGCTCAGGTTTCGCTTTATTCGGCCACGGGGAAAAATGTTCAGGCGCTGCAGCAGGATCGGCGTCATCCGAAGCTGCCCGGATTCATTCTCGATCCGAGGGTTGAGGTGAAATCGACGATGGGAGAAGAGCTTCGAGAAGTTTCGGCCGTCATTTTGGTGGTGGCATCCCGCTACGTACGCGACATGGCCCGCCAGATCGCTTCGCTGATTCAACCTGATGCCGTCGTGTGCATTGCCGCCAAAGGTCTCGAGCAGGGAAGTGCCAAGACGCTTTCCGAGGTCGTGGCCGAAGAGCTTCCTGAAGCGGACATTTGCGTTTTGAGCGGTGGCTCGCATGCCGAGGAAGTCGCGACTAATCTGCCGTTTGGCATCAGTTTGGCCGGCAGCCCTCATGCCCGATCGGTTGTGAAGCGCGTCTTTGCCAAAGCCCGAGCCCGCATTTCCGAACAAGACGACGTGCAGTCGCTTGAACGGTTCGGTGCTGTGAAGAACCTGATTGCTATCGCTGCTGGCATTGCCGAGGGGCTCGCTTTGGGGGACAACTTCCGAGCTTGCTTTTTGACGGACGCCCTAACGGAGGCTCGGCGTTTTGTGGGCGCAAGCCCCGAAGACGTCCTGAGCTACGGAGCGTTGGGTGATCTCCTTGCCACGGCTCTGAGCGTGCACAGTCGCAACTTCCGCTACGGCTGCTGGCTCGGACAGGGGCTTTCACCGGAGAAGGCACTGGCCGAAGTTGATATGGTGGTCGAGGGACTCAATGTCGCAAAGGTGTTCGATCAGTTTCCCCGCAGCGATTGTCCGCTTCTGACGCGAGCAGCCAATATCGCCGTGCATCATGAAAACATCACGCGCGAACGCTTCCTCTCGCGCCTTGGCTATTGATTTTTAATAGCAAATAAGTAAAATTGCGCCTTTCTCACGGTGTAGGCTCGACACCCGCACCGCATGTGTTTAACCGCCTCTCTTAAGGTGAAAAATGTCTGAAATCAACAAGGCAGAAGTTATTGCCCAGTACGCCCGCGCCGAAGGCGACACGGGTTCCCCCGAAGTTCAGGTCGCTCTGCTGACCGCTCGCATCAATTCCTTGACTGAACACTTCAAGGAACACAAGAAGGATCACCACTCCCGTCGTGGCCTTCTGAAGATGGTGAGCCGCCGTCGCAAGCTGCTCGACTACCTCAAGGGCAAGGACGTGGCTGCCTACCGCAAGCTGATCGATTCGCTCAAGCTGCGTAAGTAAGAATTGCCGAATCCCGCGGCCTGTTTGTCAAAGCGCAAACAGGCCGTAAGCTTGTCTAAGGACAGCTGAAAAAACGATTGATTAACCCGCTTTGCTCCGGCAAAGGCTCTTCGGATGACGGTAACGCGCGTTGCGACACAAGCCTCTGACAACGGATCGGAATTTTGTGCCGCAGCGTGCCATCAAGCACCGAACGAACCAAAAGCCATACGGGATGCAAAGCACCTGAGAAAAAAGGAAACTCAAAAATGAGCATGTTCAATAAGGTCTCCAAGAGCTTCATGTTCGGCCAACACGAAGTGACGCTCACCACGGGCGAAATCGCTCGCCAGGCTTCCGGCGCCGTTGTTGTTCAAATGGGCGACACGGTTATTCTGGCTACTGTTGTGGCCAAGAAGGAAACCAAGCCTGGTCAGGATTTCTTCCCTCTTACCGTTGATTACATCGAAAAGGCCTATGCTGCCGGTAAGTTCCCCGGTGGTTTCTTTAAGCGTGAAGGCCGTCCGTCCGAGCACGAAACTCTCACGAGCCGCTTGATCGATCGCCCGATCCGTCCGCTCTTTCCGGACGGATTCTTTAACGAAGTGCAGGTGATTATTCACGTGCTTTCTGTTGATCCCGAAATCAACCCGGACATTCCTTCCATGATCGGTGCTTCCGCCGCTCTGACCATTTCCGGTATTCCGTTCAAGGGTCCGATCGGTGCTTGCCGCGTGGGTTATGTCAACGGCGGCTTCGTGTGCAATCCGACTGTTTCTCAGCTTAAGGATTCTCGTCTTGACCTTGTCGTAGCCGGTACCGAACGTGCCGTGCTGATGGTTGAATCCGAAGCCGATTGCCTGCCTGAGCAGACGATGCTCGATGCCGTGATGTTCGGGCATCAGCAGATGCAGGTGGCCATCAATGCCATCCACGAACTGACCGCTGAAGCCGGCAAGCCCGC
>OIOM01000283.1_pt1 | contig 11822 bp, 10 predicted proteins | sample 1585621 | NCBI WGS metagenome assembly OIOM01 (sample SAMN02674605, study PRJEB24791) | human gut metagenome, SKBSTL067 | isolation source: stool | host: Homo sapiens | place: USA
TGTCGACAGTGCCGTCGGCTAAACCCGCGGCTGTGAAGAAAGCGTCGACGGAACCCGCCTATGTGCCTCCTGTTCGTGAACCGGTGCAGAGCACGGCAAAGCCGACTGCACCCAAACAGTCCGTACAATCCGCCAAGCCCGCACCCAGGGCCACGGCAGCCGGCCCGGTAAAGCTTCCGCTTAATCCGGCTGATTATGATTTGGATCAGCCGTTTTTGGTGCGCGACGGCATGACGATGTGGTCGATTGCCACTCTTTACCGTCCGCGCTATCCGCAGGCCTCAATGGATCAGATTCTGGTGGCCTTTGTGCGCGCCAATCCCGGCGCTTATGAAAAGGGTCGCGTCAACGGAGTGAAAGTTGGTTCACGTCTTAAGGCGCCGCTTGCGGACGATGTGGCGGCGGTGGAATTGGATGAAGCCTGGGCTTTGGTGCGTGTGGCTCCCAACGCCGATGCTCGCAAAGCACCAAGTCAGAAGGTGCTGCAGCGTGCGCACAAGCGAATGCAGAAGGAGTCCCCGGCATTGTGGCGCAAATGGAAGGCAGAACATCCGGAATCTGCAAAACCTGCTCCTAAGGCGCCGACCAAGCCCGTGAAGGCCGAAAAGAAGCCCGAAGCGCAGCCCCTGCCGACACCGACGCCCAAGTCCGAGCCTGTAGCCGATCCTTTGGCGGCAACGATTGCTCAAGCCGATGCCCAGCACAATGCCAAGTTGCAGGCAGAGACAGTTCCTGCGGAACAGACCGCACCGGTTGAAAAGACGCCCGAGACGCCTGCTGCTGAACCGGCGGTAAAACCCGAGCCAGAAACAAAGCCTGCGCCGACTCCCGTACCGGCCATGCCGGCGCTCGACGAAAAGTCAGAGGAAGAATCGGGCGGATTCTGGGGGGCGCTCGTCGGCTTCCTGGTCCTCCTGGCTGCGGCAGCGGGTGGAGCCTGGTTCTGGATGAAACAGCGCAAGGCTACTTTCCGCCGCAAGGAAGAAAGCATGGGTGTCGTGAAGTTCCGCAAGGCCGAAGCGGCCAAGCCCGAACAGTTGCAGGGAACGCAGGAAATGCTGGATCGTCGCCTGGAATCCGAACGTGCAACGCAGCGCATGCAGGCGGCTCAAGCGGCGCGCACCGAACCCAAGCTCGGCGCAATCAAGCCGCAGGCACCGGCAGCAGGCTTTAATGTGGCAACGGCCTATGTAGACGAAGAATCGCAGGCTCAACCCGCAAGCGTTGGCGGTGCGAGTGCCGAGACGCTTTCAGGTAAGCTCATCACAGCACGTACGTATATGGGAGTCGGTGCGTATGCCGAAGCCCAACGCGTCTTGCATGAAGTGCTTCTTGCCGGCAACGAAGAACAGCGTCGACACGCGTCCGAATTGCTTTCTCAAATTGAAGAAAAGACCCGTGGCGGACAGCAGTAATCCGAAACAGCCCGTGCAGACTGTAGCCCTTGGCATCGAGTACGCCGGTCAAAACTATTTTGGCTGGCAGACCCAGCCCGAAGGCAATACGGTGCAGGATGTTCTGGAAGGCGCTCTGTGCCATTTCCTAACGGTTCCGGTGGCCACCATCTGCGCGGGGCGTACCGATCGCGGTGTGCATGCTACGCACCAAGTGGTGAGCATCGCCTCGCCCTTTCGGCGTGCCCCGGCCAGCTGGATTCGCGGTGTCAATACCTTTTTGCCCGATGACATTGCCGTGAAATGGGCCTGTGAAGTGCCCGAAGGATTTCATGCGCGCTTTGATGCGTTGAGCCGCACCTACCAGTACTGGATTTTCAATCACCCGGTGCGTTCGCCCGTGATGCACGGAAAAACAGGCTGGGTCTGGAGGCCCCTTGATGCGGAGAAAATGCATGAAGCCGCGCAGATTCTTGTCGGCGAACACGATTTTTCCTCGTTTCGTGCTGCCGAATGCCAAGCGGCAACGCCCGTTCGTACGGTTAAGCACATTACCGTGCGGCGCCAAGGCGCTCTGATCGGCGTGGAAATTTCAGCCAACGCCTTCCTGCAGCACATGGTGCGCAACATTGTGGGTTCCCTTATTTATGTTGGCACAGGACGCGAAAGCGTTCAGTGGCTCGCCGATGTTCTGCACGCCAAATCCCGTGCGGTTGCCGCGCCCACCTTTGATCCGTCAGGACTGTATCTTACGGGGGTCGAATATCCCTCGCAGCTGGAACTTCCCGTGGGCGGTCTGTCGCCTTTTGTGTTTTGAACCGGCTCGAAACTATTGCGCCCTTAGAGACTTTCTAATCGGAAAAGTTTTGACATAACTTGCTGCGGACCTCTTCCTATAATCTGAAAAAGCCATCTCGGGGCCGTGCACTTGCGCGGCCCTCAGCACGAATTTGAAAGGAAACACCATGAGCGAGAGCCTACACGCACCTGTTATTGTCATCGGTTCCGGTCCTGCGGGCTACACGGCAGCCATCTACGCTGCCCGTGCCAATCTCAAGCCCTTGTTGATCACCGGCATGGAGCAGGGCGGTCAGCTGATGACAACCACTGAAGTGGACAACTGGCCGGGCGCGGTCAACGGTATTGAAGGACCGCAGCTGATGCAAAACCTGCTCGAACAGGCCGAGCGCTTTGATACCAAGATTGTCTTTGATGTCATTCACACTGCGCACCTCAAGGAAAAGCCGATTCGTTTGGAAGGCGATATGGGGGCTTACACGTGTGATGCGCTCATCATCGCAACGGGGGCCAGCGCTAAGTATCTCGGGCTTGAAAGCGAAACCAAGTACAAGGGCCGCGGCGTTTCGGGCTGCGCAACCTGCGACGGATTCTTCTATCGCGGTAAGCCCGTGGCGGTTGTCGGCGGTGGCAATGCTGCTGTTGAAGAAGCGCTTTACCTCTCGCAGATTGCCAGCGTCGTGCATCTTGTGCACCGTCGCGGTACGTTCAAGGCCGAACCTATTCTTGTCGACAAACTGATGGATGTCGTCAAGGAAGGAAAGATTGTGTTGCACACGCCCTTTGAAGTGGAAGAAGTTCTGGGTGACGACAAGGGGGTGACGGGTCTTAAGCTCAAGAACTTTGAAGGCGGTGCCGACGAAGAGCTTGCCGTTGACGGCGTCTTCATTGCCATCGGTCATACGCCCAATACGAAGGTTTTTGCCGGAGAACTCAATACCGAGGGCGGCTACATTGTGACGGACAAGGCTGGCTTTGCGGCCACCGCCACGAATGTCGAGGGCGTTTTTGCAGCCGGTGACTGTGCTGATTCCATTTACCGTCAGGCTGTCACAAGTGCAGGATCGGGCTGTATGGCGGCACTTGACGCGCAGCGTTATCTTGAAAAGCGCGGTTGATCCTCGTCTTTAGAAAAGGGCATTTTCAAGCCGGGTCGCTTTGTTGTTTTTGCAACGACAAGGCGACTTCGTTTTTGTTTTTTGACGAATATTTGACGGCCATCGGCTAGAATCTTCGCGCTTTTTCAACGCCTTGCGCGATTCCCGAAAATAAGAAACAAGGTAATTCGGGCTTCTTGGCGCTTCCGGGCGCCCATTAACTTCTAGTCTGAATCCTTTTTCTATGCCTGCAACGTTTCGTAAACACGCGCTTGTCGCGTCTCTTGCCCTGTCCGTATGGGCAAATCAATCTTGCGCTGGTTTCTGGGAAGATGCCGCCGCCACACTTCCGGGCGGTCTCGCGCCGTCTTCTGCTGACTTTTGGTCCTCTCAGGTTGACGGTTTCAAGGAAATCATGAACAAGGGCCGAGATGGCGTTGCTTTCGGCATCTGGACCGAACACCCTGCCTTTGATTACGACAATCGATCGGAGGAAAACGCGCTGCCGTTTGGTGCGGGCGTTGTGCGCACGATGATTGACGAGAAAGGCAACGAGCGCATGCTCTTTGGCATCGTCTTTTCTGACTCACACTACTATCCCGAGCCGACTTTCGGCTACAGCTGGGTGGCGCGATGGCCCGTGAGCGAAAAGTATCACGTGGGTGCGGGCTATATGTTGGGGGTGACGTTTCGCGAGGACTACCATTGGCTTCCCATCCCGATGCCGCTTCCGGTTGTGAAAGCCGGCACTGATGATGTGGGTCTTTACATGACGTATATCCCGTTTACGAACGTCTTTTCCTTCTACGGGACGATTGCAACCGACAGTCTCGAAAACCGACTGCTGCCGACGTTTGAGACCTCTCCGTTCTCCAATCGCTTTGAGCTATACGGCGCCTGGATGTGGGAAAAGACAGATTCGGCAACGGAAGAAGGTTATATGGTGACCTCCGACGCCGGTTATCTGCTGGGAGCGCGCTACTTCGTCGCTGACAATTGGGCCGTGGACTTCTCTTACACCGAAAGCGAACACGACACCACCAATCGCGGAGTCAAAGATAAGACGTTCGATCATACGACTTATTCGGTGGCGCTGCAGTATCACGTAAACTTTAGCGAGGCGTTGCGTATGCACGCAGGTGTCGGCGTTGGCTACGGCCAATGGGAGCAGCTAGGCGGTGATATTTCCGAAGACTCCGTCTTTCCGGTGGTGCAGTTGGGCGGAACATGGGCACCGACCGACCACACGCGTCTTTTGGCGGGTATTAATCTGTCGTTTCCGCGATACCACAATGTCGCACCGGAAGGCGACGTGATGTTTCGTCCGTCGCCCGTACACATGTACATCGGTGCGGGCATAGCGTTTTAGACTCAAAAAGATAGTTTTGGCGAACGCTTTCTCTTTTCGGTGGTATCCTCAAAGACCGATCGCAACAGAGGAAATTTTCATCAAATGTCCAACGGATTTGAAGCGCTCGCCCCTTTGGCCGACAAACTGAAGACGCAGGCCCGCAAACAAGAGGCCGAACGCGAAGCCAAGCAAAAGGCCAGCGAACACATTGCACGCGAAACGAACGTTTTTCTTGACGTGATGAATCAGACGGGCGTCAAGGCCATGGCAGGCGTTCGCATCAAACCGCGCATTGAAGAAAAAGACATTGATTTTGCGGCGGCCATGAGCAAAGCCGGTGTTAAGCCTCTGGGCGACGACACGCGAGCTCAGCACAGGAAGGTTCGTCGCCCGATTCCCGTTCAAACGATCGCCGACAACAAACGCGTGCTCGAAGAGAGCATGAGCGACGATCTCGACAGTATCGAGTTTCTCGAAAGCGAAGACGGCAAAAGCTTTCGCCGTCCCGGTATCGGACCGGACGTGCCACGCGATCTGCGTCGCGGGCGTTGGTCGGTGCGTGCCCAAATCGATCTGCATGGCATGACGGTTGATGACGCACGATGCGCCGTTGCGGAGTTCTTGAAAAACGCACGCAAGCAGGAACTCTTCTGCGTGCGCATCATTCATGGCAAAGGCAACGGGACGCCCGGTCGCATCGGTGTGCTGCGCGAAGTGGTGCGCCGCTGGCTCAAGCAGCGCGACGAAGTGGTGGCGTTCTGCGAACCGCGGGAAATTGACGGGGGAGCCGGTGCAACCATCGTGCGTCTGCGGGCGCTGCCTCGCCGCACCGATGGTGACGAAAGCGAAACAAATCGCACAAATTCGGCGCTCTAAGCGGTTGGCCGTATGCCAACTTCAGCTTTCACTCGTTAAGATAAGCAGATGTGCTCGGAACGATTCGGGCGCGACGATACAACGACATCGCAAAGGATAGAAATGATCAAGCAAGCTCTGATCGGTTTGACGGCTGCCGCTCTTTTGGCGGGCTGCGGCGGCGAAGACAAGGCCCAGGCGCCGGCAGCTAAGGCGGCCGACGGCACGAAGACCGTCGGTTTGGTGCAATTGGTGGAGCATCCTGCGCTCGACGCCGCCAGCCGCGGCATTCAGGATGCGGTCAAGGCCCGCGGGCTGAAGGTGACCTTTGACGTTCAAAACGCTCAAGCCGACCAGTCCAATCTCGCCAACATTGCCCAGCGTTTCGTGTCTCAGGAATATCCTTTGATTTTTGCCGTGGCAACGCCCGCTGCGCAGACCATGGCCAATGCCGCCAAAAACACGCCCATCGTCGCGACGGCCGTGACGGACTACGAAGCTGCCAAGCTCGTGATCAACAAGGATAAGCCCGGCACCAACGTGACCGGTTCGTCCGACTTGAATCCGATCGGCGCACAGCTTGATCTGATCATGCAGTTCGTGCCCAATGCCAAGACGATCGGCACAATCTACAACAGCTCGGAAATCAATTCCCAGTTCCAGGTTGAGATTCTCAAGAAGGAACTCGCCCGCTACAACGTCACTCTCGTCGAAGGGACGGTCTCGAGCGTCAACGACGTGCAGCAGGTGGCTCAGGGCCTGATCGGCAAGATTGACGCCCTGTACGTTCCCACCGACAACATCATCGCGTCTGCGATGCCCGTTCTCACCAAGATCACCACACCCGCCAAGGTGCCCGTGATTACCGGTGAAGAAGGTCCGCTGCACGGCGGCGGTTTGGCCACCGTGGGCGTTGACTACTATGAACTCGGCAAGATCGCCGGCAACATGGGCGCAGACATTCTCGAAGGCAAGGCCAAGCCTGCCGACATGCCCATTCAGTACCAGAAGGAATTCAAGGTGAAGGTCAACGAACCGGTCCTGAAGACTCTCGGTTTGCAGCTGCCCGAGTCGCTCAAGGGTAAAGCGGAACTCGGCGATTTCCATTAGAATCCGTTGATTACGAATCGGCGCGGAGTTTGATTTCTGCTCCGCGCCTTTTTTTATTTGTCAAAAAGAAAAAATCGCGCTTGGGCGTTTTGCGTCAAAAGCGCCGTTTCCAAACCAAGTTGGTGACATGGCTGATATTCTGATTCCGACCGTGGCGCAAGGCCTGATGTGGGCTCTGATGGCGCTCGGGGTCTACATCACTTTCCGCGTACTTGACATTGCCGACCTTTCGGTTGAAGGCAGTTTTCCGCTCGGTGCGGCTGTGGCCGCTACGGCGCTCGTCTCGGGCTATGGCGTGACGGCGGCTTTTCTGCTTGCGGCTGTCGCCGGTGCTCTCGCAGGCATCGTGACGGGGATTCTGACGACGAAGCTGAAGATTCCGCCGCTGCTGGCCGGTATTCTCACCATGATTGGGCTGTATTCCGTCAATCTGCACGTGATGGGCAAGGCCAATGTGGCTCTGCTGCGTGTCGACACCGTGTTTAGCTACGCTGCCGGCATGGGCCTCACATCCGATATGGCGATGATGGCGGTGGGCCTTGTGGGCGTGATGCTCGTGGGCGTGATCCTATACTGGTTCTTCGGCACGGAGCTCGGCACGGCTATTCGCGCCACCGGCTGCAACTCGCAAATGGCTCGCGCGCAGGGCGTCAACACCAATTCAATGATCGTTCTAGGTCTTTTGATTTCCAACGCTCTTGTTGCTTTGTCGGGCGCTCTGGTGTGTCAGGCCAACGGTTTTGCCGACGTCGGCATGGGTACGGGCACGATCGTGATTGGGCTGGCCTCCGTCATTATCGGCGAAGTGCTCTTCGGCACCCGCAGTTTCAAAAACTGCCTGATTTCAGTGATCCTGGGTTCGATCGTTTACCGTCTTGTGATTGCTATTGTGCTGCAGCTTGGTATGCCGCCCAACGACCTCAAGCTCTTTACGGCTATCCTCGTTGCGATTGCGCTTTCGATGCCGCTTATTCGCGAAAAGTGGCGCGCACGCAAGAGCGCTCTTTGATTTGATGCGATACGGAGAAACAAATGCTTAAGGCTCAAGGCGTAAAAAAGACCTTTTTTCCGGGCAGCGTCAATGAAAAGCGCGCACTGCGCGGCGTGGACCTGACGCTCGAAGACGGCGACTTCGCAACCGTGATTGGTTCCAACGGCGCAGGTAAGTCGACGTTTCTGAACGCGATTGCCGGCGTCTTTCCGATTGACTCCGGTACGATCGAAGTGGGCGGCGTCGATATTTCGGACATGCCCGAATACAAGCGCGCACAATACATCGGCCGCGTCTTTCAGGATCCGATGCGCGGCACGGCCGGCAACATGATGATCGAGGAGAACCTCGCCATGGCTTCTCGCCGAGGGCAGAAGCTCGGTTTGAGCTGGAGTTCCAAGCCCGAGCAGACCGAAAAGTTCCGCGAGATGCTCAAGGAACTTGACCTCGGTCTGGAAGAGCGCATGACTGCGCACGTGGGCCTTCTTTCGGGCGGCCAGCGTCAGGCGCTCACGCTTTTGATGGCCACGCTTGTGCGTCCCCAGTTGCTGCTGCTTGATGAACACACCGCAGCCTTGGATCCCAAGACGGCCGCTAAGGTGCTCGAACTCACCGATCGCTTGGTGACCACGCAAAAGCTCACTACGCTCATGATCACGCACAATATGCGCGACGCGCTGCGCTACGGCAATCGTCTGGTGATGATGCACGCCGGCCGCATTGTGGTTGACGTCAAGGGCGATGAAAAGAAGCATCTCACGGTACCCGACCTGTTGGCGCTCTTTGAAAAGGGCGCGGGTGAAGTGAGCGATGCCATGATGCTTTCTTCCTGACCAAAATACTTATAATTCGACCGCCGCAGGGACGACCCTGCATCAAAAGGCCAATTTCCGAGGACGACCTCAGAAGTTGGCTTTTTTGTTGAACTGAAGTCTCTAGGAGTATTTCAATGAGCACGACGATGAGCTGGATCGTTTTGATCATCGCCGGTCTTTGTGAAACCGGTTTTGCCTTTTGTCTGGGAAAAATGAAGCTGGTCTCCGGTTTTGCATGGTGGGCCTGGGGCACGGGCTTTGCTGTCTTTGTGGTGGTGTCCATGTTGCTTCTTGCCAAGGCCGCACAGGTGCTGCCGATCGGTACGGCATATCCGGTCTGGACAGGAATCGGCGCCGTCGGTACAGTCCTTTTGGGCATCCTGTTTTTAAACGAGCCGGCGACGTTTTGGCGCATTTTCTTCATCACCACACTGATCGCCTCCATCGTCGGACTCAAGATGGTATCCCACTGAATTTTTAGTTCGGGACGGATCCGTTTCTCGGATTCTTCGTTTTGTGGTTTAGGTGCGCCATGTCAGAAACGATCTTTTGCCAAACGTTTGAGACGCCCTGCGGCGAGTTGATTTTGCAGAGCGTTGCAGGAAAACTGATTTGTTGCGATTGGTCCGACGGATGGCATCGAGCCACGATTGCTCGTCGGCTCGAAAGAGCGTTTCCTTACGCTAGCTGCTTAGAGCGTGAGGACGAAGTGATTGCCCAAACCAAGAGACAGTTGACGGAGTATTTTGCCGGCATGCGCAAGACGTTTGATGTGCCTCTGCGCCTTGTCGGCACGGATTTTCAGCATGCCGTCTGGCAAGAGTTGTTGAAACTTCCATACGGAACACTTACGACTTACGGCGAAATTGCCTGTCGTATCGGGCGACCCGGAGCCGTCCGGGCCGTCGGAGTGGCTGTGGGAGAAAATCCGTGCTCCATTCTTGTGCCGTGCCATCGGGTTGTCGGTGCCAATCGTGCACTCACAGGTTACGGTGGCGGATTTGATGCCAAGTGCAAACTCCTTCAGATTGAAGGTTTGGAGTTCGATGACGTCAGCGAAAGCGGTGCAGAGCTCAAGGTCTGCACGAGCGCTCAGTTCCCACTCGCTCCGGGAGCTTGAAGATCCTCGAAACTTCGGCATTCGAATCGGGGCGTGAAGTCTCGGTATTTCGCGTTTTGCGACAGGAAGAGATATGCCTTGCCGCGCAGTTTGCCTTTATGTAGCTACCAGATCCCAGTTGTCCTTTCGCAAAAACAGGCACGACATAGGCTGGGAAAAAAGATGCACAGCCAAAACAGTTTTGATCAAACAAGTTTCGACTGTGCGATTTTTCTTCCGATTCCAAGGTTATTTGTCGATCTGACTCTCGGTGAACGGATCAGCACGGTGACCAACCAGCTTAATTTGACCGAATTCTTCGTCGAACTTCTTCCATTCATCAGCAGAAAGCGACAGAGAGGCCGCTCGCAGATCTTCATCAAGGTGTTTCGGGTTGGTGGTGCCCGGAATCGGAGCAATGTGCTTGCCGCGAGAGAGCACCCAACCGAGAACAAACTCAGCCGGCGTGCAACCGCTCTGCTTTGCCCATTTCGCTACCAAGTGTACGAATGGCATATTGGCCTTGAGCGCTTCGGGGGTGAACATCGGCAATGTGGCGCGTCGATCGTTCTTGGGGAAAGTGGAGTTTTCGTTAATTTGTCCGAGAGGGAAGGCGCGGCACAGCGGGCAGTAGGGGACAAAACCAATGCCAAGTTCAGCAAGCGTCGGGAAGATCTTGGTTTCCGGTTCGCGCCACCAAATAGCGTATTCCGATTGAATGGCCGTAAGTGGCGTGACTGCATGCGCGCGGCGAATGCTACGAGCAGAAGCTTCCGACAAGCCCCAGTGCAGAACCTTGCCTTCCTTGATTAACTCGCCCACGGTTCCTGCCACATCTTCCATCGGAATCTTCGGGTCGACGCGGTGTTGGTAGAGAAGATCAATATGGTCGGTACGCAGGCGCTTTAACGATCCTTCCACGGCTCGACGCAGATGCTTGGGTTCGCTGTTGAGAGCCGTCGGCTTTCCTTCTTCAACACCGAAGCCAAATTTAGTGGCAATGACTACTTTGTCGCGTACGGGCTGAAGTGCTTCGCCGACCCATGTCTCGCTCGTATACGGACCATAAACCTCAGCCGTATCGAAGAACGTGCAGCCTTCGTCGAAGGCGCGGCGAATAAGCGCAACCATGTCCTTCTTTTCAAACTTGCCGCCATAGTAACCGACCATCGGGAGGCAACCCAGACCGACCGCGGAAACTTCCAGCGGTGAGGCTCGACCCAATGTACGGCGCTGCGTGATCAGTGTTGTCGGTTGGCCGGCAGCAGGCTCCGCTCCGGCAAACGGGGAGGCCGCCATCATCGCAACGGCGGCGGTACACGATAAAAAATCTCGACGAGACATCTCAAAACCATTCATCAACATGACAGTGTTTCCTTCAAACGAGTGCCGATACAGCCTCGGTTAGTGCCATGGTAGGGCAGAAAATCTAATGATTCCAATGGTTTATTTTCATCGAAATTTATAAAATTCAGGAATAAATATTCCGAGGAGTCAACCGATGGACATCAAGCAGCTCCGTTACTTCGTGGAAGTGGCGCGGCGCCGCAGCTTTACCGCCGCGGCCGCTGCTCTGTACGTGACGCAGCCCGCGTTGTCGCGACAGATTGCCGACCTTGAAGACGAACTTGGAGAAGTTTTGTTTGATCGATCGACTCGCCGCATTGCGGTGACGGAAAAAGGAGCGATGCTTTTTCGTCGCGCCGAGAAAATTCTCGAGATGGTGCAACGTGCTCGGGATGAAGTAATGAAGACACAGGAGCTTGTGGGCGAACTCACAATCGCCGCAGCAGAAACACCGGTGATGCAACTGGTTGCCGATGTCGTAGCTCGATTCACCGAGCAATACCCGGGTGTACGCGTGCAGCTGCAAAGTTCTAATGCGGTGGATGCGGCCTTGAGTCTCAAAATGGGAACGGCTGATTTCGGTGTTTTCAATTTGCCGGCTGATCTGAACGGTCTGGATTTCTTTGTGCTGCCTGAGCAAAACCGTTGGGGACTCATGACACGCCGAGACGGGATCTTTGCTGGTCATGAGAGCGTGCAAACGAAAGAATTGTCTGGCGTCGAACTTTATGTGCCGCGGCAAAAGGCGCTGCAAAATCTTTGGGCGGGTCGAATGGAGGAAGGTTCGCTGAGAATCCGAGGAACCTATAACCTGCTCTACAACGCATCTTTATTGGTGAGAAGCGGCGCGCATGTGCTTTGCATCGGTGGAATTCTTCCGGAAGACGATGATGTGATGTTCCTACCGCTGCAACCGACTTTGGCCACGGAAGTGGCGGTGGCGTGGCCGCCGCTGGCGATCAAGA
>OIOM01000284.1_pt1 | contig 11812 bp, 15 predicted proteins | sample 1585621 | NCBI WGS metagenome assembly OIOM01 (sample SAMN02674605, study PRJEB24791) | human gut metagenome, SKBSTL067 | isolation source: stool | host: Homo sapiens | place: USA
AAATCTTCCCTACAACATCTCTTCGCCCCTGCTCTTCAAACTTCTTGAAGCCGCCGATCACGTCAAGGATCAGCACTTCATGCTGCAAAAGGAAGTGGTCGACCGCATGGTGGCCCAGCACGGCAGCAAAACCTACGGACGTCTGTCTGTGATGCTGCAGTGGCGCTATCGCATGCAAAAACTCTTTGACGTGCCGCCGGGCGCATTCAACCCGCCGCCGAAGGTAATGAGCTCGGTCGTGCGCATGATTCCCAAGGCCAAGGAAGAGGTGCCCTCCGTCGATTTTGAACTCTTCAGTTCAGTCGTCGCCAACGCCTTCTCGCAACGTCGCAAGACAATTCGCAATGCGCTCTCGGCACTTCTTTCGGCCGAAGAAATCGCCGCCTGCGACGTAGATCCGGGTGCACGAGCCGAGGCGCTGCCGCTGGACGCATTTGTCCGCCTGGCACAAAAAGCCGAAGCCCTCGGACGCAAAGCCGTCACACCCGGTACCACGGTCGACTAAATCGAGCGTGTGTATCTGCAGAAGGTTTGTCGTATTACCGCGACAATCCTTCTTTTTTGTCGGCAGAATGTGAGCGCTGTGTTCAACACTCACCTTCAAAGGATTTCCACTATGGCTCACGTCAATCCGCCGTATCGCTGCGACGTCGTCGGCAGCTTCCTGCGACCCAAGACCATTGCACAAGCTCGCGTCAGATTCACCTGCGGACAAATCAGCAAGGAGGAACTCACAGCAAATGAAGACGCCGAAATCAAGAAACTCATTGCCAAGGAACGTGAAAACGGCTTGAGCGCCGTCACCGACGGCGAGTTCCGCCGAGCATACTGGCATTTGGACTTTCTGGCGTCTCTCGGCGGTATTCGTCACGTCAAAGCCGAGGCCTGGTCGGTGCATTTCGAAGGTCATCAGCCCAAAGCCGAGACCATCGTGATTGCCAACAAAATCCACTTCCCGGAAAACCATCCTTTTCTGGAAGCCTACGATCGTCTGAAAAACTTGGCCAACGACGTTCCGATCAAATTTACGATTCCGTCGCCTTCAATGCTGCATCTGATCTGCTGCGTGCGTGAGGAGAACTATCAGGCCATTGATCTATACAAAGACAAGGAAAACGAACTCTTTTCCGACATCGCGCAAACCTGGAAAGACGCCATGCTCTCGCTCTACGCCAAAGGCTGCCGCTATCTGCAGTTCGACGACACGAGTTGGGGCGAGTTTTGCTCGCAGGAAAAACGCTCCGCCTACGCCGCACGCGGCATCGATGTCGACACCATCGGCCGGAAGTATGTCGCCTGCATCAACGAAATTCTTGAAGCCAAACCTGAAGATATGACCGTGACGATGCATATCTGCCGCGGCAATTTCCGCTCCACGTGGTTTAGCTCCGGCGGCTATGAGCCGGTGGCCGAAAATCTCTTCGGCAACTGCCGCGTCGACGGTTTCTTTCTGGAATACGACACGGAACGAGCTGGCGGTTTTGAACCGTTGCGCTTCATCAAAGATCAGACTGTCGTACTCGGCTTGATCACGAGCAAATTCCCCGAACTTGAGGACAAACAAGCCATCAAGGCACGAATTCAGGAAGCTTCCAAATATGTACCGCTCGAACGCCTGTGCCTGTCTCCGCAGTGCGGCTTCTCGTCGACCGAAGAAGGCAACATCATGACCGAGGAGCAGCAATGGGCCAAGGTGCGCCTTGTGCGTGACATCGCCCGTGAGGTTTGGGCCGACGCGAGCTAAAGGCTATTGGTCTCAGACAAAATAACGCACGGTCATGAAAATGTGAGCGCGCGTTTTCTTTTTTTGTCAACCGAATCAGCGAGCCATCATTTCGCGAACCTTGCCCGCCACCGCTTTGCCGAGAAGTTCGTGCTCGTGTGCAGACAAATGCACCTTGTCGGGCTGATCAGGCATGCCCACAACAGTCCCGCCGTCGAAATACTCGGCGCCAGCAGCTCGTACGGCCTTTTCAATCACAGGGCCCCAAGCTTTGGTCTTGGCAAGTGCTCCGGCAAAGAAGTCCCCGTAGGGCGTGTTGTCGCCGTCGAGTTCCGGCGGCAAAACAATCAGAACACGGGGCGGCTTATAGGCGGTACGCCGCTGCCACTCTCCGCTTTTGATGCAATTCGTGAGATTGACCAGTCCCTGCGCGATCTCTTTCGGACCGCGATGATGCCCGGCTTTCAGATCGTTGGAGCCGAGCATAACGATAACCAGATCAACGGGCATGTTGGCCGAGAGTGCGGCAGGTAACGTAGTCAGTCCGTTATAGGTCTCGCCAGGAATTTTGCCGCTGCCCGGACTTTCCGGCTCATCGACATCCGTCGTGCGGCCGCCGAGTGCGTCGACTTCCAAATGGTATTTATTGCCAAGCTCCCGATTCATGAAATAGGGCCAGGTTTCATCAACGGGCAGACGTGAAACGACCTGCGTTTTGGGCTCGTAGACCCAACCGAACGTGTTGGAATCACCGTAGACGAAGATTGTGGGTTTTTGCTGAGCTGCAACGACGGAGCATGAAAGAAAAGCAGTCACCGCAATCGCGGTTGCTTTGAAGCGAAGAGAAACGGACATGAAATACCCTCCGACAGGAAATCAAGGGAGGAGTTTAGCGCTCGGATCTCTTCAGTCTTGAGGTAACAAACGCCTGTGGTAAGAAAGCTAGTCACAAAGGCAAAAAAGTGGACTTGGTCAGTCGCTTCTTGGAATCAAGAAGCGAAAGTCCTTCGCAGGCCTGTTGTCGGATGTGTTGTGGTATCTGCATGCTTTGGATCCTATTGGTGTCCAAAAATCCGAAACCACTTCAAGACGGCAGATACAAAAAAACCACCGCGAGGGTGGTTCTTCAGCAGAACTTGTGGCCAGGGACGCCACAGGACACCTCAATAAAATCAGGCGTTCTAGCGCGATTGCTACTACAGCTATACACAAAACTATACACAAAGATTTTTGCTTGCCCTCCAAAAGTCACTTTTACAACCTCCCGATTTCTTCACCCGGAGACTGTTTCACCCGTAGGATATTCTCTTATACCCTTCAAAAACTTGGTGTTTTTGGTGCAGGCGCGTAACCTATTGATTTAAAACGGAAAATTGACCATAAATCTTGGTTTAACCTCGGTTTTTCACGGTTTTTCTTGGTGCAGAAAGCCCGCCAACGCATGAAACGCCGACGGGCTTGCTGGTAGAAAGATGGGTTTTAGCCTTCGAGAATTAATTCATAAACCCGAAAGCGTTGCTCGCCTTGCGCCATTGCCGAACGCTCGGCGCTCTCGCGCGTCAGCCCGGCATCGAATTGAAGCACCGCCGCGCGCTCTTCGAGGCTTTCGACAAGGTAGCCCACGGGCACCAAGCGCCAACGGCTAGCCTTCGGCTGTGCGTCCTTGTTTCTCTCGGATTCCTTTCGCGCTCTTGCCGCTCTCAGTTTTTCCATATTCAGCATTTTTCACCCCTTAGATAATGTTCCGAGCGATTCTCTTTGCCTCTTGGTCATTGAATGGCACAAGGACATAAACGCGTCCGCCACGGCCTAAACCCAAATCATTATTTGCCTTCGGCTGAATCTGTCCCTTGCGACTCGGTTCCTCCTTCGCATCGGACTTTTTCTTGATGGGTAGGATTAGACAATCGAGTTCGATCAGCTTTTCCACCACATCGGCCTTAGATTCCCCGTCACCCACGCGCCGCAACAATTCCTCAAACTCCTGTCTCAAGAAAATTGCCGCTATCCATGTGGCCGCATTGTCTTTGTTTCGGAGTACCAAGCGCCCCATCGGGGTACGATTAGGCGGCGGCTCAACCGCATCGCAATAGCCTCCCGGCTGATACTCAAACTTGAGGAATTCAGCGCTATATGCATACGGTGCCTCAAGCATTAGTTCGACAACTCTTTCCCTGTGGCGTTCGGGCGATTCCTCCGAATCCCGCCATGCTTCAAAACAGGCAATAGCCGCATCAAGCGCATCATTCTTTTGCCACTCTGTGCCAAACACGCCGTAGTCAATGCCCAGCTCACCGGCAAACGCAACGGCGGCAAAATGCCGAATTACGCGCCGCTCTGTCGGTGCCAGACTGCCACGGCCAACCAGTGCAATGAAATCCTCTTCAAATTCGCGGTATTGCTTTTTGAGCGCTTCGCGCCCATTGTCCCGAACATCCTGCATCAACTCCATCAGGAATTTATGTCCGGCTACTCCCGATGCTTTGAAGGAACTCACGCGCGCCAGTAGCGCCACGCGTTGCGCATCATTGGCGGCCTTGTCATCCGTCACGCCACCCGGCAAGGAATCAAGTACGCCCAGCCCTTGGCCTGCGTCGCAAGGAATACAGATAAAGCGAACGCGTTCCCCTGTCGCAGTATGGGCGCGGCCATTGCGTGACTTTTGTCGCTTCATTTCAGACAAAGAAAACTCACCCGCCGACAATGCAATCAGGCTCCAGCGCGCGGCCTTTCTCAGCGTAGCGTTGCGAGTCATGCGGTCACGCCCTACGCCGTTATTGAGCTGATAGGCCACCTTATCGAGCGCGTCCAAATCGCCTTGCCCAAGTTCATCAATAATGAGCGGTTGATTGTTATGCCGCGCGGCCACGGCCTCAAATCCGTTCTTTGTTTTATCCCAGCCGGTTACGCGCTCTTCGCCGCCATACACCGAGGCCGCCGCCTTCAAGATGCTAGATTTGCCGTCTCCGGACGTGCCATTTAAATGAAACGTCCCGCAAGGCAAATCCAATATTTGAAGCAACGGCGCGGCCAGCGCTACAGACAAGCCGAACATCATCCGTTTGCTGTGCAATGCAGGGGTTGCGACATTGGCCTGCCACTCTTCGAGCGTACCTTTCTCGGTCAGCACCGCCGCACAGTCTGCGCTTGTCGGCGTCACGCGCTCTGCGCCCGGCAAACTCAACACTTGGTTATTGCCGAACACGAAACAATCAAACGCGTCCGACACAAATCCGCCACGCGTCACGCTCACGGCGCGAGGCAAGGCATCCATCGGCACGGCGTTAAGGAACTCCGCCAGCGCACACTTGCCCGAATTTCCAGAAAGCACATAGACGTGCAATCCTGAAGCCTGCAAAAGTTCCTCAACCCTGCGGCCTTGAGTCAAAAGCTTGCGAGGCAAAACAAGGTCATGCGGATTGCCATCGGCATCATTGAATTTAATCCAAATCCCCCAATCGTCACCCTCAACCGTGCGAGTGTGCGCCACCAATGCAAACGCGTCACACAGCTTGACGAAAGACGAACCGGCTTTTGCATCTTGTTTGAAAAGGCCATCCGAACGATTCTCGTAGGTATTGCCCGCCGAATCCTCTACAGTCAGAATGCCCTTGGCATTTTCATAAATCTGTGCCACGATAGGCTCAAGCGTTTGCCGTTTCATTCTCGATAATCCATAAATCATTAAAGTCGGTCGGCGCTTTTCCGGTGCGCCGCATGAATGCCGCCTCAGTCTCGGCGGTAAAGGGAGGTAAGAGCACCACGCAACGCGCGCCCTGCGCCCCATGCGTGCGTGCCGCCTCCTTTGCTTTCTCTTCGCCAACGTGACTAGCGTCTTGGTCGGCATAAAAGCGCAAGGCGTGGTGTGGAAACTGAAGCCGCAAGGTCATTGCCGCCGGGGACAGATTCCCCGCATCAAGCGCGGCCACACACGGCACGGAATAAAGGAGAGTCACGCTCATGGCCGTTGCAACGTCCTCGGCTATCCCTATAGCCCCCTCGATTCCTGCATCAAAGGAAAGGCCACGCGGACGCCACACCAAGCCTTTTTTGCGCCCGCCCTTGAGGAAAGTTTTTCGGCCTGATTCGTCTATCAACTGCACCGAGCAAATCAAGCCCTTGTCATCAGTCAACGGCACCACCAAAAGGCGGCCTTGGCCTCGGAGTGTTTGCCCCTCGCCATCCTCTTGCTTGATTGCGGCCTGATCTATGAACGCCTGCGCCTTGTCCAATGCAATGCATCTCAGGCCATTGCGGAACTGCGGCAAGCGTTTGCGGACTAGGTATTTGTGTCCCGTCATCGGCGTGTCGGCACCATCCCAAATTTGAGCCGCCAAGATCGAAACAGCGTATTGCCGCGCCCGGGTCTCAAGCTCATATTTCGTTCGCTGTTTACTCAGCTCGACACGTGCCTTGCGTAACTCTTCGGGGCTGGGGCGTTCGCCGTGATAGTCGTAATAGAAAAGCGCCGAGCGCCCAGTACGCCAGTTAAAACACATGCCACCTCTGCCATCGGCAAAAAACATGATTCGACCGGCACCGCGCCCATGCTTGCCAGCGCCCACCATGTTGGTAGGGGTGAACCGGCGGCGCGACTCGCGCGGCTCGATTTCGACATAAGCGCAAGCCTCTCGGAGGGTTGCAAAAATCGGGAGGTTACTTAGTCTCATGGCCGTCTCCCTTTTCCTGATAGTGCGCATAGGTATCCGCGTTAATCACGTCTGCGCACAGCGCCACCACGCCGCCGAGCAACATCAGCACATCGGCAGACGGCTTGCCCGCGCTCTCGGCGGTCAGATCGGCCAATGCACCGGCAACCTGATTGAGCGTTGCAATGGCCTCGGTCTTTGTCTGCGCTTGCTTGTCAGGGTCGGTACTCTGAAGGTTTTTCAGCATTGCCGAAAGGCTGTAAGTGCGTGCGTGTCCTTCAGAAACAAAGTCGGCCTGAAAGTGGCGGAAAGCCTGCGCAAAAACCTTTGCGTTGTTTTGCTTTGTCATGGCTTATTCCTCCTTTGCGTTGGCAACAATCAGGTCGGCCACGGCATCGAGCAACACAATGGCCTGATCGAATTGCTTTTGACTCAGCTCATGGCTGAAAAGGAGGGTTTGACAAAGCGAGGCTTGCCGTTCCTTCATGCAAGAGAAAGTGAATCGAAGATCACTAACCAGCGGCAAGATGCGAGAACGCAACTCTTCGGGAACGGGTTCGCGCAAAGCGGCCTGCGCTTCGGCTTTCGTGAAAGGCTTGGAAAAAAGGGAGGTTGCAGTAGATAGACTGCGGGCTTGAATAGCACTCATGGCTAGGCTCCTTGTGAAAAATTTTCAGAGCCATTCACCCCCGCCAAGAGGTGAGCGGCACCGCGCGGGTTGGCGGACTGCCCACAAGGAAACAGCAACCCCGAAGGGTTCCCACGCGGTGCGCCCGTACAGAATGCGGACGCAATAACGCCATGAGTCGGAACAACCGCCAAAAGAAAAACGCCACGAATAGGCGCGGCGATTGTTCGCCTTGTGAGTTTCAGGCCGCCAAGCCCGAGCCTTGCTATTGAACAAGGCTTAGGCATCATAGCCCGCGCACGCCATCGAGCGCAAGCGCTACCCTTAAAATTCGACTTGAGGCCGTCACCATTGCCAGCCCATCCGGACACTCGCCAAAGTCTCCCGGACGCGCCAGCACAAGCGGCCTTTTTGGTTTTCAATGACATTGCTTTATTCATTGTCATGTCCGCCACCTTATGCACTTGCGCTAGGGGACTCAGCGGGCACCGCATCCGTGCGCTTCGATGCCGCCCACGCCATTACTTCGGACAAGCGATAGCGAAGGCATCGACCGCCAAGGTCAACCGGCTTCGGAAAGTCCGGGGCTTTGATGATTTCGCCCGCCTTAGTGCGACCGATACACTGCACGCCGCACACAGAGAGCGCCGAGCCGTTACGGACAAGCGGGACAAAGCAATCTTGAGGCTGTGGATTTACCGTCATTGGGTTTTCTCCATCGTTACTTACCGCCAACACCATTGCGGCGGCTTCGGAGAGAATCATCGGCAAATCGAGGGAGTTTTTGGACGGCCTTTTAAAAGCCTCTCGGGATATAGAAAAACGAGCGGGAAATAAAAAAACGTACGGGTTTTTATTTTCCGTACGTCTTTTAAAAAAGCGTGCCTTGCGGTTTATTTTTGTTTCGCCTGCTCGATATATGTCTGTCGTTCTTCTTTCGAGAGACTGCCAAATGCATCAATCCAGTCCTTAGCCGTTCTTGATGATATGGCTCTTTTGCTCTCTGCGCTTACTGCCGATGCAATAGCGAGCTGAGCCTCCAGGAATGAATCAGGCGCTTTGGGGTTATCGACTAGAACCTTGGCTACTAGTCGCATTTTTTCCGGACTTTGCGAGTTTTTCTTTCTGCCAACCTTTGCTTTCGTCATTTTTCCCTTTTCGGTTAGACAGTAATCAGCCTTCAAAATCCACCCAAACGGGCTTACTAACGGATGGTCAGGGAAACGCTCAACAGCGTTTAATTCGAACATGGCATATAACTGCGCCAGCAAATCCAAAAAGCAATCAACTTCAGGCAAATCGGGGTCTTTGCCATCTTGTTGATCTTCAATCAATCGGACAATTTGATTTGCTCTGTCAACAATTTTGCTTTTTTCTTCATGAGTCAAGCCGTCATCCACATCCGAGCAAAATCTCAGCTCAACTATCATGCCGTAGAAAACGAGATCATGGAACCACGGACATTTTTTCAATGTCTCATCAAGCTTTTTGAAAAAGCCAGCAAACCGTTGGTATCCCTTGAAAGCCTCTGATTCAGGATAGTCATCAAACATAACGCGCCCCAGCCCGCCCCATGAGAGAAAAGGTAGGACGGCGCGCGGTCAGCGCATGGGCAGGGGCGATTGCTCAAACACCGAACAGCGGTTAATTACTCCGCCGTTGCGCGCCTCTCTCGATTCTATGAGTATTGGCACCCTGCCGCAAACCACCGCGTGCGCTTTTTAGACGGCGCAAAGCACCTCTTTTCTGTGCTGTTCCCGCCAATCGCTGAAACGTGCCCTGATTTGAAAATTTGATCTTTTACATACGCTTCACGCGCGCGCGCGAGGAACGCGCCCTAAAAGCAATGCGCCTTTACCGTGGATTTCCCGTCAATCAGGGCTTTCGCGCAAAAATTCCAAAATTGCGGGAATTGCACGCATAAAAATCGAGGGAACCGGGCGGTCTAGAAAGTCAATTCGTTTCACTTCTTACCCGCCCTACACAGGCCACCTTTTTAAAAGGACATATGTAGGCCATCCGTGGCTGATTGGCACCCGCTTTGCGTTCAAAGCCGTCACAGTACCTGCGGCCACTTGGCACCCTTTCTCGGCCTGTTTCTCTTTGCTCGCTCTTTGCTTGCCACACGAAAAAGCCGATGCCAGCAACCGGGGGTTTCGCCCCAGCGCCAACATCGGCATAAGCGCCACTCATTGCGGTTTTTTATATCCGTTCAAATCTGTCAAATCCGCCGGTCAGTTCGGCGTGCGTAATGTGCCGAGCCACGCGTACATTTCGGCCATTCCTTCCGGCGTTTTCTCGCGGGTCTCGATTACGTCAGTCGGTTTTTCACCAATCGTATCCCGAACAAAATCACGCGCCCGGGCATCCCCGGCAATAGCCTGCTGAATCGCCTTGGCAACTATGGCCTCGGCGTTGGTCTCTCCGGCTTTGTGTTCTGCCTCCAACGCAATCAACAGCAACTCTTTGAGCGTCTTTCGTCTGCGCCGGTTTTCAACCGAGGCTAGGCCGCCTTTGCGCCCGTTTCTCCGGGCTTCCTCCGAGCTTAAACGCCTCAAATTTTGAGGATTCAAAGCCATACCGCGCCCCCTAATTCAACTCCGGCGAAAACACCTGCTCTCTCAGCTTTGCATAGAGTGCGGGCAACCCTTCGGGCACATTCTCTTTTGACTTGATTTCCGCCTCAATCTGCTGTTTTTCTGTCCAGCCTGCGCGTGCCTTGAGATAGAAAATAATCGCCGTCACATTGCCGCCCTCGATAGCCTTCATTAGCGCATTGCCAACCCTGATATTGGCCTTTGCGCGTCCGCGCTTCATGGCGGCGTCAACTTCGTCCGACTCCTTTACCCGCCGGTTGAGAGTGCTATAGCTCACCCCCAGCGAAAGAGCGATTTCCTCGCGCGTCAATCCCAGCCCTGCGTATTCCTCGACCTTTTCGAGGTCAAGCTCAATTTTCGGTTTCGTTCTCACTTGTCACCCCTTGGCACCGACTCCAATCCCGCCGGAAAGTAGGGAACGAGTCGCTACTCGATTTCAAGCCCAAAAATGCCCTGAAACCGGGCAAAAACAGCGTTGCTCAACATAATAACAATTATGTGCACAAACACCGCGGAAAAAATCTTTTGATTTCAGAGGCTTACGAAAGGCATAGAACTAACCCTAGTTTTATTCCGCCGATTTCCATTCTTTTGCAACCCGCGCCAACAACAAAAAATAGGGTAAACCCCTGACAATCAGGTCAAATATTCGCAGAGAGAAAAATAGATTTTTGAAGAGAAAATAGAGATATATAAATAAGAATTAATAATTAATAAGAATAAATATAAATAAATAATAATAAATACTACTACTGCACCAACCTGCACCACCTCTGCACCACCTCTGCACCAACCCTTTATCATGCCTCTTTCCCTTGATTTACAGGGCTTTCAACGATTCTGCACCAACTGCACCACGTTTTCTGCACATGTTCTCACGCGCGCGCACGCGCATACGCACGTGCGGACTGGACGGGAAATTCTTTGCCAAACACCGACTCTGCAAATCCATGCAAGCAAATCCGGCACCCCCGAAAGCCTTACGCCACAAGGCAAACAGCCGAAACAGCACGCCTTTGTCGGCACCCTGTGGGCGCATCCTGCAAGCAAATTGACTCACGCCAGCCGCCAGCGCTACGCGCCGCGCCCATGAAAAAAGGCGACACCCGAAGATGCCGCCCTGTGCTCATGCGCTTTTTATTTCAAACCAATCTGCCGGGCACTCGCTTAGACAATAAGATGCCCACCGCTCCGCAAGCCCGCGCCTCAGCTCAAGCGCGTTTGAACGGTCATAGCTATTGCCTAGCTTGGCATCGGCTACATGGTGCAATGCCTTTTCTACCACGTCTCTAGCAACGCCATTGTCTGCCGCCCACGTCCTAAAGGTTGCGCGCGCCGTCCCGTGCTGTGTAATCGGTTTTTGGCTTTCAGGGTCTAGGAACAGTTTTTCGCCGCGCTCTTGTCGCTCTTGATTGATACGCCCGATTAACTTGCGGAAAACACCATCGGACAAGGGAGAGCCATAGACCCCATTAAACACCGACTCGCCGCGGCGCAAACCCAGCTTTTCCAGCCTCTCCAGAATGCGCATGGCCGCCGTACTCAAAGGCACCACATGATCGCCATTGCCGGGCACCTTCATTCTGTGCGCCGGTACTGTCCAAATCGCACGCTCCCGATCAATATCCGCCCAGCGCGCGTAATTGTCCGGCGTTTGATGCGAACGGCATATGTTGGCTAATCGGGAATTCGTGAGAATCGCAAAAAGGAGCGCCATTGCGCCCGGCGTGCTGAAACGCTTCGGACTAGTCAACTCTGCGATAAACGCGGGCAAATCATCAACCGGGCACATGGCAAAGTGCGCTTTCTTTGCTATGCGAAAAACAGGCATGTATTCCTGAAGCAGGTCTTTGTCAGTCGGCCAGCGCTTTTCTTGGCCTATGTACCCTTCAGCCGAGCACCACCGGTAGAACATCCTGATGCATTGCACTACCTTATCAACCGAGGCTTTTCCGACCCTCTCGGCTGTGTAAACGCAAACACCGCCCACATCCTTAGCCGTCACCTCAGAAACCGACTTTTCTCCAATACATGGGAAAACATACTTTTCCCCGCGTTGCATGGCATGGCGGTAATCGTCTTTACTTTTCCACTTATTCTTTTTGCGCTGGGCATCGACCCACTGCGGCCACAGCTTAGCTACCGAGTCGGTGTGTTTTTCTTCGACCACCTCCGGGGCGCTCTCGACCGGCAACTGCCCGCCGTGCTCTCTCAC
>OIOM01000295.1_pt1 | contig 11443 bp, 9 predicted proteins | sample 1585621 | NCBI WGS metagenome assembly OIOM01 (sample SAMN02674605, study PRJEB24791) | human gut metagenome, SKBSTL067 | isolation source: stool | host: Homo sapiens | place: USA
CCATTATTCACCAACTTTGCAAAACGAAAAAGGAAGAATATGGAGAAAGGGAACATAAAAATCGTAGAAATCGCGGACTTTAAGAACAGCGAACATGTCCTTGACTATGTAGACAATGACTTTGTCATAATCAACAGTCTGGAGGGAAGCCCCTACAATGAAGATACAATAAGATTAGGATGCTTCCTTATCGCTATCTGTCTAGAAGGCTGTATCCAGTTGGACGTCAACTACAAAACCTACCAACTGGAAGCAGGCGACTTACTGCTCGGCCTTCCCAATACCATTATCAGCCACGCGATGGTAAGCCCAAAGCACAAGATAAGGCTTGCCGCATTCTCCACACAGTTCCTACAACGCGTGGTCAAGATGGAGAAGGATACATGGAATACCGTTATGCATATCCACAACAATCCCATAAAATCTGTCGGGGAGGAAGGAGACAAGGAAATCTTCAAATTCTACCGGGAACTGCTTATGGCAAAGATAAACGACGAGCCTCATCCCTATCATAGGGAAGTGATGCAACACTTGTTTTCTGCCATTTTCTGTGAAATGTTGGGACACCTCAACAAAGAAGTGAACCCTTCAGCAATGACAGCCGATACAAAAGAAAGCATCAAACAGTCCGACTATATCCTGTGTAAATTTATAGAGATGTTGTCCAAAGACAACGGCATACACCGTTCTGTAGGATATTACGCCGATGCACTCTGCTACAGCCCCAAACACTTTTCGAAGGTTATCAAGCAGGCGTGCGGACGTACACCGCTGGACTTGATAAACGAGAATGCCATTGAACACATCAAGTACCGGCTGAAGCACTCGGACAAGTCCATCAAAGAGATTGCAGAGGAGTTCGATTTCCCCAACCAGTCTTTCTTCGGGAAGTATGTGAAGTCTTATCTGGGTATGTCTCCGGCACGCTACCGCAATACGAAAGAGGAATGATTTCCCCTACTCTTGGGGCTCACTCCGTAAAGGTCTGCATTAGGAAGCTAAACCTTAACTTTACGACGCTAAAGGTCAACTTTACGATGGCTAAACCTCAACGTATCACTTCATCACACACTGCATCCTGGAAAGCGCGTGCTTCTCTGCCCGACAGTGCATTCTGGTTCATGATGGCAAAGGCTATCTCGTGTCCGTTGCGGGCTTTAAGGTAGCCGGCCAGGCAGTTGATGGCGGTAAAGGAACCCGTCTTGGCATGTACATTTCTGTGGGAAAGGGTGCCTTTCTTCATGCGGAACTCCAGTGTACCGTCCACGCCGCCAATGGGCAAAGCCTTATAAAGTTTCTGGAAAACATCCGTACGCGAGTAGGCATATCGCAGGAAAGAAACCAAGAGTTCCGGTGAAATGTAGTTGTAATTGGAAAGGCCGCAACCATCTGCCAGATTATACCTATCGGGGTTATATCCCATCTCTTTTATCAGCATGCGGATAGCGGAAAGCCCGTCCTCGGCAGAGACACGCTTCTTTCCGCTGCTCTGCACACCCAACCGGCAGAGCATGGCTTCGGCATTGAGATTATCGCTCTCCTTCATTATCTGTTTCACCACATCCTGCACGGAAGTTTCATAAGAAGCCATCCGCACGGAAAGGCTGTCTTGCCGGAACTCACCGAAGAGGTAAGAGACTTCCGCTTCTGCCGCCGGAATGCACCGGATGCCTCGTGCCTGCAACCGTTCCATAAAGGTATGCATGAAGAAGTCCTGCGAAGAAAAGATATTGACCGTACCTGCACGGCGGGCATCGACGTTGCCCGTCACGGTGATGTTGTTCCCGTTCACCAGCCAGTCGCGCGACACACGGAAACGTCCGGCAGAAGGGGTACGGCTTCGGGTCTTGTTCGTCAGTGTATAATAGGAAGAGGCGGGAGTGCATTCAAGGCGTGCGCTGTCGCCCCGTTCGCCGGGTGTAGCGGTAACCTTTACCACTCCTTTATTCAGCATCAGCGGTGAGAGGTAGGGCTGGAAAGAATAAGGGGTGTCATCCCACAACCAACCGCTGCCCCAGTACAAGGAGTCTTTCATGGAGACATCTCCATACACCTTGCCTTTGATGACGGAGAAGGGGAAACGGGCCACGGCAGCCACCAGGGAATCCAACGCCTCTTCATCAAACTCCGGGTCGTAACCGCCTATCACGTACATATCTCCCTGCAAGGTATCGCGCTCAATGGTTCCCTGATACCACACTTCCGTACGGAACGGCTCGTCGGCTTCGGGACGGGAAAGGGCGGTAATGGTAGTCAGCAGCTTCATGGTGGAAGCGGGACGGGAAAGCTTGTCCGCCTGATAGCCGTACAAGGGTTTGCCGACAGTCAGGTCATAGACCGAAATGGCCACATTAGAGCCTGCGGGAAGTTTGTGTTCTATCAACGCATCAATCCGCGCAGAGAGCGGCTTCACCGGAGTTACCGTCTCTTGGGGCCATAATGGGAGCAGGCAGACGGATAAAATTAACAGCAACAATATCCTTTTCATAAATATATTTATCTTTAAAGGCAAAAGTACGACAATCTTACAAATGAACAACAACGAGGTAGTCTTTTCATAAATTATATCCAGCCATCCATCTTATATTCCTTTAAAAATACTACTTTTACATAGGCAAAATCTCCCAGTTACTATCACTCTAAAATTGATATATCATGAAACTACAACTTACAATTGCCAGCTTTACAATATGCCTCCTTTTCTTCCCCATGCTTCGGGCACAAGAATCTCCGCGCATTGTCAGTTATGACTTAACCGTACAGATTGATGTACCGAACCGACAGGTCGAAGTAGGCGGTTCGTTTGAAGTTGATTTCCAGGACAGTGACTCAATCTCGTTGGTACTATGGCGCCATGCCCGTATCGACACACTACGCCACAGCAGCCGGGAGATAACCTACCGTTTCGATACGCTTGCCCCGGCACCTGCCCAATTCATTCCCGACGGACGGACCTTGACCCTCTACCGGCCGGCAGGAGCCGATGACCGCTGCCGCATAAATACCCGTTACACACTCTACATGCAGGAAGTGCAGGGCCCTGCAAAATCATTCAATGACCATTGGATTGAACTTGGTTACTATACGGGATGGTATCCTGTCTGCAACGGTAACCGGGCAGATTATTCGCACTTACGAATCGGCATCACTGACGGTTATACGGTGAGCGGCTCAGGTATTATTTCCCATACAGAAGAAGGGATGTGGGAAATGAAGCAACCTTGGGAGAATTTCGACAATGTTATCCTGGCTTCACCCATGCTGAAAAGCCGCCGCATCAATGATAACGGAACTACCATTGAACTTATCTATACAGACTTCCCGGATGCCGGTGCAGACTCGGCACTTCAATGTTGCCACAATGCCTTGAAATTCTTCCGACGCCTTTATAAAATTGCGGGAGATGAGGATATTTACATGAAATTCCTGCTTTCAGCTTCCGGCACCTCAGGAGGGTACAGCCGTAAAAATTTCATTATGCTCAGTTCCCGAACATTCAATGAATATGTACTCAAGAACACCGCCCACGAAATCGGCCACTTCTGGTGGAACAAGGCTCCAGTGGAATCTTGGCACGACTGGCTGAACGAATCTTTTGCCGAATTCAGTGCTTTGCAATACATACGCCACGCCCGCGGCGAAAAAGCCTATGCCGCTTACATCGACGCCTACCGTAAGGAAACACGCCATATCCGTCCTATCTGGGGTATTGACCGCAACGACCGCGAAGCGCATCTTGCCCTCTATAGGAAAGGGTCAGTACTACTCGCCGACCTGCTTGTCCGAGTGGGTGAAGAACCTTTCTTCAACTTTCTGGCAGGTGTCATCCAAGCCCATATAACAGACACATCGGCTTTCCTGGATTTTGCGGAAAGCCGATTGGGACGTAAAAACCGGGACTGGATTGAAAAGCGGTTAAAAGAATAAACACCTGATTATTCTTCAACTGTTCCTTTCGCCACCGGCTTCTCAAAATGAGTGCCGCACTTCCTGCATACATACTCCCAATGCTCAGTGCCCGGAGGTGCGGCCGACAATGCCGCAATAACAGCAGCCACCACAGCACGCACCCGATGGCTCTTCTTCAGCACAAACTTAATCTCATCCGAACCGCAATGGGGGCAGTACCTCAACTGTTCCGGAATCATCTGGTTCCGTTCAAGCAGACGGAGGGCATTGTCATATTCGTCCTCATAGACAAATATATCCACTCCCGTGACATCACGGACATATCCGCGCATCACGGAAGACATGTTTTCATTATGCAAAACAGACGCAATGCCCTCATTCTCCAAGGCACCCTGAATGACGTGTGCCTGGAAGGCATCGTCACAGGTGATTAGCTTTACGGTTTTCATCTTTTATGTTTATATGAAACAATAGTCATGGGGTCTACAATGCCTCCTTGAATATCTCTCCCACCGTGGGGTGCGGAAAGACAATCTTCTTCCATTCATCGGCAGTAAGTTTCAGCTCGATGGCCATGCCTGCCAACGTTATGATTTCCGAAGCGGGATTGCCCAAGACATGTGCTCCCAATACGGTATCGTCACTGCCCAACAGTAACTTGCAGACACCGTTCACACCTTCGTTCTCGGCGACGAAACGGCCACTATAGGCCATCGGCAGCTTTACGGCACGATAGGCAACGCCTCTCTTCTGCAGGGATTCTTCTGTCTCGCCCACACCGGCTATTTCGGGATTGGTATATACCACGCCGGGGATGGCACGGTAGCTCATGGCATCCTTCTTGCCAATGATGGAATGTATGGCTACTTCTGCCTCGCGGACGGCTGTATGCGCCAGCAAGGAATATCCCGTCAAGTCGCCGCAAGCATATACTCCGGGAACTGAAGTCTGCATCTGTCCGTTGACAAAGACATTTCCGCGCTCCGTTCTTTCCAAGCCCAGATTCTCCAATCCGAAGCCTTTCATTACCGGACGGCGCCCGACACTCATCAGAAGCCGTTCGGCAACGACGGAACCGGGACCGTCGGCTGTTTCATAATTCACCTGGATAAGGGAAGAAGCTTCGGCAGTATCCGGCATGACAGACACTACTTTTGCACTCAGCATGAACTTGATTCCCCGCTTGGCGTACTCTGCACGGAGCATACCCGCCAGCTCTCGGTCCATACCGCCTCCCAGTATCTCGTCCAGCATCTCGACGACGGTTACTTGCACTCCCAGGCTGTTGAAGAAAGAAGCGAACTCCATACCGATGACACCGCCGCCGATGATGGCAAGCGAAGCGGGCAGTTCCTTGTTGTCCAGCGCGTCACGATGGGTCCAGTAAGGCACCTTGTCTATGCCGGGAATGGCAGGGACAAAGGTTTCGGAACCGGTGCAGAGCAGCAGGTTCTCGCATTCGTAGGTTTCTCCGCCGCACTCCACATGATTCTTGTCCGTCACTGTGGCCTCTCCGCTGACAATCGTCACACCATGGGCAGTCAGCTTTCCTTTGATTCCCAATACCAGCTTGCGTACTACCTTCTGCTTGCGGGCAATAATCTTGGGCAAATCAAGCGATACTTCGGGCACACTGACCGCATACTTCGAAGCATGGCGGGCTCCGTCATAGGTCTTGGCCGAATACAACAAGGTCTTGGTAGGGATACACCCTTCATTCAGGCACACTCCACCGAGACTCTGCTTCTCAAATAGTACGACACTCAATCCTACTTTTCCGGCAGCTTCGGCAGCAGTATATCCCGCAGGACCTCCACCGATAATGGCAACTTGGTATTTCATGGAATTAATGGTTAGTGGTTAATGATTAGCGATAATTTGTGCGCAAGTTAATAAAACCCGTATTATCCGACAAAAAAGAACACTTCTTTCTTTCGGAGAATACAGCGTAAAGAGGAAATAATTATCTTTGTCGTGCAGCATTTACAAAGAATGCCACGTCCAATGGACATAAATCAAATAATAACCAACATGAAAACGACTGACTTATTCCAACCCATCCTTCTGTTCGCTCTTTTTCTTTGCGGCCTGGCTGCTTGCAACAACGATGATGACCTTCGCCTCTCGCCCATGCAGGAAACTACCATGGACGGCGATGCCTCCACCCTGCAGATAGACCTGACACGCAGTAACTGGCGCATTGCCTCCATCACCACCCTCGACGGAATCACGATGGTAGATAACAACAACCGCCCCTTACAGTTGGAAGGTTTGGGAAGCCTCCACTTCCGATGGTTCGACCTCACCCGCGAGAACGAAACCCGGCTCACACTAAAGACTGAAGACAATTTCGACGGAGAAGAACGCGGGCTTATCCTCAACCTGGAGATGAAGACGGGCTTCTACAAAGAACAAATCACCATACGGCAAGCGCCATGCGAGAATTTCTATCAGATAGAATCCATTGAATACAGCGTGGGAAATAATGACGGGGTGGAAGAAGCCGGGACGGAACCCGACAAGAGTACCTATAAAGATGAAACTATGGGCAACACAACCGGAAAGCATGACCATTATCCGTTCATCAACAAATGGACAGAATACGCATTCTTGCTCAACGACCACTCCAACGATGTCTTCAACTGGATAGACCCGAAGAAACGCAGCATCTGCCTGCCCGACCGTATAGAAGACGGAAAGGTGGTGATGGGGCAACAACAGCTATTCTTCCTCGCCCAAGGCAAGTACTACAAAGAAGACGAATTGAGATATAAACATTTTGAAATGGATATAGTGGGCATGAAATGGAACATATACACTTCAACCATCTATTACAAACGGCTTCAAGTGACATTCACCGCCACTCTTTCACGTCCCGGTAGCGATACAAAGAAGGTACTCAAGGGTAAATTCATGCAGAGATACCCTTATGACTGCTCGGAAATACATCACGAAGTAAAGGATTCTTTAGAAGATTAGAGTCCGGTGTCTGTCAGACAAGACTCCACCTCCTCCCTGCTCAATGCCGGAGCTCGCCCATCGGCAAGCTTACGGCATACCAACCGGCCGGCCGCCAGCGCTTCCGCCTTTGTGGCAAACGGCAGGCGACCGCTCAAAGCAGGTATAAAAGGTTGATATATCAGGGTATCGGCTCCATGCAGCACCACGTAGCCGTAACCGCCTTCCACCTCCATCACCCGGCATTTCAACTCATTGCCACCGCCGGCAGTATGACCCGAACAGCAAGAAAGGCATACCGCCATCACAGCCGGTACACCTATCTTTATCATAATAAACATCAGCTTCATAAGTTCCGTTCAGTTATGGGGCGAATCAGACTTCCTCTTCCTCATCGGGCAGAAGTTCGTACACATCATCAAAGTAGCTGGTACCGCTTGTTCCCGTCAGCACAAAACCACGTTCGCCGGTAGAGAAACCAACGGCAGCCCTGCGCGAAGAAGCGCCGGAAGGATAATTATGTACATCTGTAATGGGGGTAAAGTCGTCATCGGAATCGCCGTACCATAAGTCCTTGTCAGGGTCGTACAGCCAGTAGTCGCTGCTCAGGGAAGTGCTGTTACGTATTCCCGTAGCCACAAACCCTCTGCCCCCAATGACGAAAGATACGGCTTCGGACCGTGTGATGGCGTAGTCATCGTCATAGTCGTTGTCGGAGTCCGTATTGGCAATGTCACGCAATTGGGTCCAGTTGCTTCCGTCGAACTTCCAGAAATCCACCAGGTCGGTACTGTTGTTTCGCCCGCAACAGATGTAGGCCACCTCGTCGATGACGAATGCCGTACCGAAGTAGCGCTTCTCGCCTCCATACCCGCTCACCGCTTCCCATTGCGAACCTTCGGCTCCATTGGGATTGAAACGGTAAAAGTCCATCTTGTAGGCACTCTCGCTGCCGGTAGCGTCGCTGTTGCAGCCCGTACCGACATAGCCATATCCGCCTATACTGAAAGCCAGGGCACCGTCGCGCACCCCGCCTTTGAAGTCGTCTTTCCGTGTCCAGGCATCCGTGGCAGGGTCATACTCCCAGGTATCTGCCACACAGTAGGACGAGGAGCCGTCCTTCACGGAACCGGTCGTAATGTATCCCTTGCCATTCACGGCAAAGCCCACGGCAGCCTTGCGCCCGGCAACGGGCATGTCGGCACACTGCGTCCAGCTGTTCCGGCTCATGTCATACTCCCAAAGGTCGTTCAGGTAATCCTTGTTCGCTCCGTAGAAGCCACCACACAAATACCCATAATTGCCGATGGTGAAGCCGGAGGCATAAGCGCGGTACACACCGTTATAGCTGGCTTTCTTCATCCACTGCCCCTGAGTGTATTCATCCTCGTCCGTACAACTGCCGGCAATGCACACGATGGCCAGCAACATTATTCCTACCAATAGTCTGTTCATTGTTTATTGTTTTAAAGATTAATTTTTCATACCCCTCGTTCCCCTGAAGAGGAAGGAGAATAGTTTTAGTATCGGGATGCCGAAACTATTCCCCTCCTCTTTCAGAAGGGCGGAAGTTCTGCCCGCAAAAGTAAACCGCCGCAACCACACCGGCAAAAATAACCGACGAACAGTCCGAAATTCCCGTTAAACGCCTTTACCGATAAAAACCGTCCGAACGCCGATTTTTGTAGAAAGATATAAAAGTTTTGCCTTTCCTTTGCCGCCAACTAAAAGAACAGAAATGAAGAAATCATTGTACAGCTTATTCGCAGTCCTCGCTATCCTCTGCGCCTGCCAGGACGAGAACTCGCAGCTTGGAAAGAGCCTCGTGGAAAGCTCCTTCTATAATGTATACGCAGACACCTGCTCGGTAGACATCAGCACCATACTGCTGGACTCCATAGAGACCCGGGGCGACAGCATCTGCCAGCTGGGACATTACCGGAGCAGCTCTTGGGGAGAAGTATCCGCCACCTACTATGCCGAATACTCCACGTCCCACTTCACCCCCAACACAGACCACACCTATACCCTCGACTCCCTCGTACTGCAGATGATACCTTCGGGCCATTTCTGGGGAGATACCTTGACGCAACAGCGCATCTCCATCTACCGGCTGAAAAACCCCATCGTGCTGGACAACGACGAGGACCTTTACAACAGCACCGTACTCCCGACGGAAGATGCCCCACTCTTCAGCTTTGCCTTCACCCCCCGCCCGGGGCGGAAGAAGGAAGTAAGCGTCCGCCTGCCCGACTCATGGGGCCAACAACTGCTGAATGACCTCGTGGCCCAAGACGACTACTTCGATACCCAAGACAAGTTCAAGAAAAAATTCCCCGGACTGGTCTTTGTGCCCGAAAACGACGGGCAGTGTATCACCGGATTCATGGTGAACGACTCTGCCATGAGCATCAACCTCCACTACCAGGAAGTCTCCAACCAACGTACCGGACAAGTGCTGACTTTCAGCGTAAACACCGACTATGCCTATACCGGTATCCGGCACGACCCCACCGGCACCCACCTTGCCTCCCTGAAAAGCGGAATAGAGAACCTCGTCCACTCCGGCGACATGGGTTGCCTGGCCTATATGCAGGGATTGACGGGCTACTACAACCAACTGGAATTCCCCTACCTCAACAGCCTCGGAAGTGCCGGACAGATAGTCTCCATAGAGAGCGCCACACTCTACCTCTATCCTCTGGCCCGGAGCTACAACGAAGTAAGCCAGCTTCCCAATGACATCCGCCTTTATATCACGGACGAGAACAATGTGCTGGAGGACTATGTATACGGCAGCGACGGCGTAACCGTACAGACCGGCAACCTAACCATCGACGAGATGTACGGGAAAGAGACCTACTACTCCTTCGACCTCACCGAATTCATCCGCAACAACTACGGCACTTCGGGCATCAAGCGGCAGAAACTGCTGATGAGTCTGACAGACGAAGAAAGCACCACCACCTTCAACCAGGTCATCTTCACCAACGACCCCGAACAAGAAAACCAATGCAGATTAGACGTAAGATTCAAAATATACAACGAGCAATGAAACGCCATTACCGGATTCCCCTTCTGCTGTGCAGTCTGTGTACGGCAAGCCTCACCGCCGTGGCACAAAACACCACCAACCTGCCCACCTCCATGTACGGAGTGGGCGAACTGAGTGCCGGTGACGGCGGACGTTATGCCGGCATGGGCAACACGGGCATCGCCCTGAACCGTACCGGATTTCTGAACACGCTGAACCCCGCAGCCATCACCCGCATGGACACCGCCTGCTTCACGTTCGATGTGGGTGCGTCGGCCTCGTATGCCCGTTATTCCTTCCTAAGCGAACACAGTTCCAACTTCACCGGCAATCCCAACCGCATCAGCATGGGCTTCCGCATCCTGCCGCGCTGGTATGCCCTTGTAGGTGCAGCGCCATACAGCAGTGTGGGCTACGTCATCCAGACCGAAGAAGAGATAGAGGGAATGCCCGGCAACTACACCTACTCGCTCTTTGAGGGTACGGGTGGACTATACCGGTGCTACGTCACCAATGCCTTTGCACTGAGCAGGCAACTGTCGGTCGGCATCAACCTGGGGATGATAGTGGGCACAGTGACACAGAGCGAAACGCAGGAAAGCGCCATTGTAAAGTACGAATCCTCCAAACGGGCCTTTTATGCGGACTTCGGCATACATTACGAATGGGGTGCGACCGGACAACGGAAGTGGGCGGCAGGACTGGTATTTGCTCCCTCCCTTCCCATCAGCCACGACAATACACTGACCTACAGCAACTCATCTACCAGCGAGAACCTCGATAAAGGATACCACAGCCGTACACAATATCTGCCCATGCACCTCGGCACCGGCCTCAGCATGGCCACCGAACGCTGGGTGCTGACCGCCGACTACAACTACCTGGACTGGAGCCGCAACTCCTCTTCCTATACCTCCATGAAATACGAGAACCAGCACAAAGTGAACATAGGCAGCAGCTACATTACCAAGCCACGCCTGGCACGTTCCACCGAGCTGATGGGCGGAATAGGTTTCGGCAACTCCTATATCAATCTGAAAGGCGGGAAGATGCAGTATCTGGAAGCCAGCGTAGGGACGAGCTTCCCCATCCGGTACTCCTATCTCTCGCTGGGCGCCACGTGGCGGAAACAACTGAACTCACGCAGCAATCTGATGCAGGAAAGCCGGTTCAGTCTGAATCTGAACTTGACGTTCGGGGAAAGAATTTCGAGAGCAAAACTAAAGTAATACAAGGTTCCGGTTCACCACAGATTACACGGATTTTACACCGAATGATTATCATTTGTTGGATCTATATATGCAACGCGTTGCATATATAGATGCAGCACGCTGGAACTATAGATCCAACAAACAAAGTATATAGTATCTGAAAACGGGGTATTACAACACTGCCAGCCTGGACACATACCCTTTTACCCTTTCGCGGTAAGCATCGCCAATGGGGACATCCTTCTGCTCGATGAGCAGTGTGCTGCGCCCGATGGCGCTGATGCAGTCCATGCGGACAATAAAAGAACGGTGCACGCGGATAAATTCGTCC
>OIOM01000300.1_pt1 | contig 11410 bp, 4 predicted proteins | sample 1585621 | NCBI WGS metagenome assembly OIOM01 (sample SAMN02674605, study PRJEB24791) | human gut metagenome, SKBSTL067 | isolation source: stool | host: Homo sapiens | place: USA
CCGGAAAACTGGCTGAGGAATACTGGACGGAGCATCAGCAGGACTTCTTCTATATCGTTGACGGTTCCTTTTTGGAGGAATATGATGAGTATAACATCGGAGTGCAGTTTAAGGCAGCCGCCACCGTCAGCATCACTTACGCTTTGATGTCCCGCTGTGGACTGAAGCCGGAACGCTACTTCGACCACGAAGATTTCATGGCAATCTTTGATTTCAACACCCCGTCCACCATCGGGGCGCTGGGAACAGCGGTCAGCCAGATCAACCAGCAGGTGCTGCGGCAGATCGGCGTTACCGTCCGAAATGCAGAGCGCGAAGCCAACCAAGAAAGGAGCAAACAAGATGAACAATCCCATGACCTACATCCAGAACGGAGACTATCAGATTCCCGACCTGAAGCTGAGCCAGCAGCCGGAGAAACCCCTGGGCAAGTACGGCAGGATGAGGAAAACCTACCTGAAAGAACACCGTCCCATCCTCTACAACCAGATGTTGCTGAGCGAGAAGCTGTACCCGCACCTTCTGGAGATCGACGAGACCGCCCAGAGCAGACTGGAGCAGATGATGCCCCAGCTGGCGAAGGAAGCGGGAGCCACCGAGGAACTGAAAGCCAGCGATCCCATGAAGTGGGTGGGGCTGATGAACACCTGCAAAGCCCAGGCAGAGGAGATCCTGATGGCGGAGCTTATCAACAGCTGACTCTAAACCTGTTCCTCTCCGAAGCGGAACAGATCCAATCCATAGATGAAGCAGAGAATGTAGCGCATACATCCTCTGCTTTTTCTTTTGCCCAAAATGATATTGACCATGTGCTGCGTTTGGGCGGCAATACAGACCGTCAAAGGGAGCGTGTGGTTGCAGCCTTTGAAAAGCAGAAAACCACCGCTGAGATTGCCGAGATACTGAAAACGCTGTACCACGGCGGCAATGGCCTTGGCAGTGTGAGCGCATGGTATGCCGAGGATGGTATCCATCTTTCCCATGGGAAGTCTGTCCGTTATGACAGGTCTGCCCAGGTCATTTCCTGGGAGAGCGCCGCAGAGCGTATCGGGGAGCTTTTGGAGAGCGGCCAGTTTGCCTCCAATGTGGAGCTTGCAGAAGCGGCAGGCTATGAACGCTCCCTCCTTGCAGAAAAGCTCTGGTATCTGTACCACGATTTCAGCGAGGAAGCCAGAGAAGCAGGATATTTGTCTTGCCTGTCAGAAATCAGAGGCAATGGGTTCCCGGAGGAGACCCGCCGCCTGACGGAGCAGTTGAATGACCCGGCTTTCCGCCAGACACTCAAGGAAGAATACGCCGCCTTCTGGACTGCCTATCAGCAGGACCGTGACCTGTTGCGCTTTCATTACCATAGGCCAAGGGAAATCTGGGAGAACCTGAAAGACCTTGACCTGCCCCGCAGGACTTTTTCTTCGTACCTTTCCCAAGTGCCAACCGTCCAGCATTTCATTACAGAGGATGAGATCGACACCGCCATGACCGGCGGCAGCAGTTTTGCCGGAGGAAAAGGCCGTATCTATGCGTTCTTCATGGAAAACCATACGGATAAGGAAAAAGTGAGATTCCTTAAAGACGAGTATGGCATTGGCGGACGCTCTCATGCCCTGTCCGGCGCAACACACAGCGGCGAAGATCACGATGGGAAAGGACTGCACTATAAAAAGCAGGACTGCCCGGATGTTCACTTGAACTGGGAAAAGGTTGCCAAGCGCATTACCTCACTTGTCCAGAAAGACCGCTATCTTACCGAACAGGAACAAGCGCAGTATGACAAGATCCAGGCTGAAAAGGAACTGGCAGAAGAAGATGCCATTCAAACACAGCAGCCGGAGGTGGATGAAGAAACACCAAAGCCTACCCTTGGGGAGCAGTTTGAGCAGTATAAGCCTGTGGTGACTGCCGCCATTTCCGAGGATACCGCATATCGCAATGCCTGCGGTCATTCTGACCGTGAAAATGCTGTCATCGAGGGCAATGCCGCTGTGCGCCGTGCGGTTCTTGGTTCTAAGGATATGGAGCTGATCCGACTCTATTCGGATGTGCCGGAGTTCCGCCAGCGCTTGCACCGGGAAGTGATCGACGAGACCTATCCAAAGCTCCATGAGCTTCTGCGCCCTCTTTCTCAGGAAGATATTGATACTGCCCTTTGTGCATGGAACGGCAATATCGAGAGTAAACACGCTGTCGTCCGCTATATGAAAGACCATGCAAGAGAGAAGGATACCGCTGCATGGCTGGCTCAGGAATACGGTGGCAGCAACAGCCCGTTCGTTGTCCGTGCCGGCAGCCCGGAGGAAACACAGCTGCCCTGGCCGAAGGTACAGCGCAGGCTTGCCCAGCTGATTCAGGAGGACCGGTTCTATACCGAAGAAGAACAGGATCGTTTTGACAATATCGACCCTATCGCCATCCGGGAAGCCCTGGAGGAAAGAGGGATCGTCAACGGACAGGTGGCAGACCCGGAAAAACTGGACAATGACCCATTTATCCAACAGGTGGTGTCGGATGTAGAGCAGATCGCAGATGCCGAGACAGAGCAGACTTCCAAAGTTTCCATTTCCGATGAGGAATATGACGCAGTTCGCCGCCCAATTCCGCAAAGAACCTCCTATGACCCAGCCGCCCCGGTCTATGCCGTGGGCGATACCGTGTATATCGAGGATGACGCCTATCAGATCACCGAGCTGCGGGAGGACACCGTACAGCTTCTGCCCACCGGGATGGTATATCCCATCTACCGGGCAGAGCGCAAAGAACAGTTCGAGCAGCTGCTTCGGGCAGACCGTCGCAATGCTTACTATACCGAGTTTCTTCCTATTGACCCGGACAAGGCAGATCAGGACTTGCGGGATGTATTGTCCCATGGACTGATGGATGAAGCAGATAAACAGCAGCTTTCCACGCTACTTCAATCTGGCAGGAGCAACAGCGAGATCGCCTACTGGCTGAGCAGAGCCTATTCCGGTGAGATCGAGACACTGAATCTGGAGACCGGCGATATTGCCGATTACCGTACCACGGCACAGGGCATAGAGCTGGAAATCATGGATGCAGAGGAAAAGCGTCTGGCTATGCTGTATTTCCGCTGGGATGAGGTTGCGCCTTTGCTGCGCGGGATGTATGCCCGTCAGCTGGATGGCTTTGGACAGGAACGCCCCGAACCGGCTGTCGAATCCCCGACCTTCCATTCCGAGACTGTGGCCGTCTATCCGGGCGATAAGAACAATCTGCCTTATGATGTGGTGGTGGAACGGCTGCATATCGAGGAGCCGGAGCCACCAGCCCCTGTGACTGAGTCGGAGAAACCCTTTGAGGAAGTGCTGGACGAACACCCGGTTTCCATTCAGGTCAATGGCCAGTGGCAGACCTTCCCCAATGCCAAAGCTGCCGAGGAAGCCTCCTATGAGGAATACAAGGCAAACCTGCGCCGCAATGCACAAAACTTCCGTATTACCGATGAGCATTTGGGTGAAGGCGGTCCGAAAGCCAAGTTCCAGGCCAATATCAATGCCATTCGTTTGCTGAAAGAGCTGGAAGTTGCCGGACAGCAGGCAAGCCCGGAACAACAGGAAGTCCTATCCCGCTATGTGGGCTGGGGCGGTCTTTCTGATGCCTTTGACCCGGAGAAACCGGCATGGGCTTCCGAGTATGCCCAGCTGAAAGAGCTGCTGACCCCGGAGGAATATGCCGCCGCCAGAAGCTCCACCCTCAACGCCCATTACACCAGCCCTACGGTCATTCAGGCCATCTATGAAGCGGTGGGCCGTATGGGATTTGAGACCGGAAATATTCTGGAGCCATCTATGGGTGTGGGCAATTTCTTCGGTATGCTGCCGGAGGAAATGAGAAACAGCCGTCTGTACGGCGTGGAGCTGGACCCGGTTTCCGGGCGCATCGCAAAGCAGCTCTATCCCAAGGCGGACATCACAGTAGGCGGCTTTGAGACCACCGACAGGCGAGACTTCTTTGACCTTGCCATCGGCAATGTGCCTTTCGGTCAGTATCAGGTCAACGACAAAGCCTACAACAAGCTGAATTTCAGTATTCACAACTACTTTTTCGCCAAAGCACTCGACCAGGTGCGTCCTGGTGGTGTGGTAGCTTTTGTAACCTCCCGCTATACCATGGACGCCAAGGATTCCACCGTGCGCCGCTATCTTGCCCAGCGTGCCGAGCTGCTGGGAGCGATCCGTCTGCCCAATGACGCGTTCAAAAAGAATGCCGGTGCCGAGGTGGTATCGGACATCATCTTCCTCCAAAAGCGGGACCGCCCGCTGGACATCGTGCCGGAATGGACCCAGACCGGACAGACGGAGGACGGGTTTGCCATCAACCGGTATTTTATCGACCACCCGGAAATGGTGCTGGGCAGACAGGAGCCGGTAAGCACCGCTCATGGTATGGACTACACCGTGAACCCTATCGAGGGACTGGAGCTTTCCGACCAGCTGCATGATGCGGTGAAGTATATTCATGGCACTTATCAGGAGGCAGAGCTGCCGGAGCTGGGCGAAGGCGAAGCCATTGGCACCTCCATTCCTGCCGATCCTAATGTGAAGAACTATTCTTATGTCATTGTAGACGGGCAGGTGTACTACCGGGAAAACAGCCGCATGGTGCGCCCTGATCTCAACGCCACCGCAGAAGCCCGCGTAAAAGGTCTTGTGGGACTGCGTGATTGTGTGCAGGAACTGATCGACCTTCAGATGGATGCAGCGGTTCCGGACAGCGCTATTCAGGAGAAACAGGCAGAGCTGAACCGGCTCTATGACAGCTTTTCTGCCAAATACGGTCTCATCAATGACCGTGCAAACCGTCTGGCCTATGCAGACGATTCTTCCTATTACCTGCTCTGTGCGCTGGAAGTCATCGACGAGGACGGAAAGCTGGAACGCAAGGCAGATATGTTCACCAAGCGGACCATCAAGCCCCATCAGGCGGTGGCTGTGGTGGATACGGCAAGTGAAGCACTGGCGGTGTCCATCTCGGAAAAAGCCTGCGTAGATATGGGCTATATGAGCCAGCTTACCGGAAAAACAAAAGAAGAACTGGCCGGAGAGCTGCAAGGCGTGATCTTCCGTGTACCGGGACAGCTGGAGAAAGACGGCACACCCCATTATGTGACTGCTGATGAATACCTCTCCGGCAATGTACGCCGCAAACTGCGTCAGGCGCAACGGGCCGCACAGCAGGACCCGATTTATGCAGTCAATGTGGAAGCTCTTACCGCCGCCCAGCCCAAAGACCTGGATGCGTCGGAGATCGAGGTGCGTCTGGGCGCTACCTGGATTGACAAGGAATATATCCAGCAATTTATGTATGAGACCTTTAATACCCCGTTTTATCTCCAGCGTAGTATCGAGGTCAACTATTCGTCCTTTACCGCTGAATGGCAGATCAAGGGGAAATCTTCTGTATCCTACAACGATGTGGCAGCTTATACCACCTATGGGACCAGCCGCGCCAACGCCTACAAGATTCTGGAGGATTCCTTAAACCTGCGGGATGTCCGTATCTATGACACCATAGAGGACGCAGACGGAAAAGAGCGCCGCGTGCTGAACGCCAAGGAGACCACCCTGGCTGCCCAAAAACAGCAGGCTATCCGGGAAGCCTTTAGGGACTGGATCTGGAGAGACCCGGAGCGCCGCCAGACTTTGGTGCGCCAGTATAACGAAGAAATGAACTCTACCCGTCCCCGCGAGTATGATGGCAGCCATATCACTTTTGGCGGCATGAATCCGGCCATTACCCTGCGGGAACACCAGAAAAGCGCCATCGCCCATGTGCTGTATGGAGGAAATACCCTGTTGGCACACGAAGTAGGCGCAGGTAAAACCTTTGAGATGGTGGCCGCTGCGATGGAAGCCAAACGCCTGGGACTGTGCCAGAAATCTCTCTTTGTGGTTCCAAACCATCTGACCGAGCAGTGGGCGTCGGAGTTTCTGCGCCTCTATCCTTCTGCCAACATCTTAGTCACAACCAAAAAGGACTTTGAGACCCATAACCGCAAAAAGTTCTGCGCCCGTATTGCCACCGGTAACTACGACGCCATCATCATGGGACACAGCCAGTTTGAGCGTATCCCCATCAGCCGGGAGCGTCAGGAACGGCTTCTCTATGAGCAGATCGACGAGATCACCGAGGGCATCGCAGAGGTGCAGGCCAGCGGCGGCGAGCGTTTTACCGTCAAGCAGCTGGAGCGTACCAGAAAGTCTCTGGAAGCCAGACTGGAAAAGCTGCAAGCCGAGGGGCGAAAAGACGATGTGGTAACCTTCGAGCAGCTGGGTGTGGACCGTTTGTTTGTGGACGAGGCCCACAACTACAAAAACCTGTTTTTATACACAAAAATGCGAAATGTGGCTGGTCTTTCCACATCGGACGCGCAGAAATCCTCCGATATGTTTGCCAAGTGCCGCTATATGGACGAGATCACCGGAAATCGTGGTGTGATCTTTGCCACCGGCACCCCGGTCAGCAACTCCATGACCGAGCTTTACACCATGCAGCGTTATCTTCAGTATGAACGCCTGCAAGAGCTGAACATGACCCACTTCGACTGCTGGGCTTCCCGATTTGGGGAGACCGTCACAGCATTGGAGCTGGCACCGGAAGGCACCGGCTACCGGGCAAGAACGAGATTCAGCAAGTTCTTTAACCTGCCGGAGCTGATGAACCTGTTCAAAGAAGTGGCTGACATTAAGACTGCCGACCAGCTGAATCTGCCTACCCCGGAAGTGGAATACCACAACATTGTGGCACAGCCTACCGAACATCAGCAGGAAATGGTCAAGGCTCTTTCGGAGCGCGCATCGCTGGTACACAGTGGAACCGTTGACCCGTCTCAGGACAATATGCTCAAGATTACCTCGGATGGCCGCAAGCTGGGGCTGGACCAGAGGATCGTCAACCAGATGCTGCCGGATGAACCTGGCACAAAGGTCAATCAGTGCGTGGACAACATCATGCAGATCTGGCGGGATGGCAAAGCTGACAAGCTGACCCAGCTGGTGTTCTGCGACATTTCTACACCGCAGGCAAAAGCTCCTGCAAGCAAGGCGGCGAAAACGCTGGATAATCCACTGCTTCACGCATTGGAAGGCGCTGTGCCTCTGCCGGAACAGGAACCGACCTTTACGGTATATGACGATATTCGTCAGAAACTCATTGCTCAGGGGATGCCTGCCGACCAGATCGCTTTTATCCATGAAGCCAATACCGAAGTGCGGAAAAAGGAGCTGTTCTCTAAAGTCCGTACCGGTCAGGTTCGTGTCCTTTTGGGCAGCACCGCCAAGATGGGCGCAGGCACCAATGTGCAGGACCGTCTGGTGGCACTTCATGACCTGGACTGTCCGTGGAGACCGGGAGACCTTGCCCAGCGCAAGGGCCGTATCGAGCGACAGGGCAACCAGAATCCCCTTGTCCATGTGTACCGCTATGTGACCGAAGGAACCTTTGACGCATACCTCTGGCAGACGGTGGAGAATAAGCAAAAATTCATCAGCCAGATCATGACTTCTAAATCGCCGGTGCGCTCCTGCGATGATGTGGATGAAACCGCCCTCAGTTTTGCAGAGATCAAGGCTTTGTGTGCCGGAGACCCCCGTATCAAAGAGCGTATGGATTTGGATGTGGAGGTATCCCGCCTGAAGCTGATGAAAGCCGACCACCAGAGCAAGCAATATCGTCTGGAGGACCAGCTGCTCAAATACTTCCCGGAGGAGATTGAAAAGCACAAGGGCTTTATCAAGGGCTTTGAATCTGACCTGGAGGTTTTGGCAGCTCACCCGCACCCAGAGGACGGCTTTGCCGGTATGGAGATTCGTGGAGACCTGCTGACCGATAAGGAGAACGCTGGTGCAGCTCTTTTGGATGCCTGCAAGGAGGTCAAAACCTCCGATCCGGTGCAGATCGGCAGCTATCGGGGTTATGCCATGTCCGTGGAATTTTCCGCTTGGAAACAGGAATATACGCTCCTGCTGAAAGGACAGATGACCCACCGGGCAACCCTTGGTACAGACCCTCGCGGAAATCTTACCCGTATCGACAATGCCCTCGCCCAGATGCCCCAGCGTCTGGAGGCGGCAAAGGCCCAGCTGGATAACCTCTATCAGCAGCAGGCTGCCGCAAAGGAGGAAGTCGGAAAGCCATTCCTTTATGAAGAAGAACTGAGAAGCAAAAACGCCCGTCTGGTGGAGCTGGATACCCTGCTCAACATCGACGGAAAGGGGCAGGCACACACCGAGTCTGTTGTTGCCAAAAGCACACGGACTTCGGTGCTGGATAACCTAAAACGCCCGGTGCAACCCCGTAGTACAGACAAGAAACCAAAACAGCATGAGGAGGTGCGATAACATGAATACTAACGATCTGAATACAGCCCTTTATGAAAAGATGGCTGCCGAGCAGGACAAATACAGGGACTGGCTGAAAAGCCAGCCCCCGGAAGAAATCCTGCACCACACCTATGAGTACACGGTTCGTGAGGACATTGTGATGGCGATGGAGGAACTGGAGCTGACTGATGCCCAGGCTCAGGCACTTTTGGAATCTCCCTCTCCGCTGGCGGATGTGTACCGCTATTTTGAAAAGCTGGAGACCGGCTATATGGATGTGATCCGGGACAGCATTGAGAACCGTGCCGATGATGTGTGCAGAACCAAAGAGGAACTGCGAACAACACCGATCTATCCCCATTCAGCTGCCTATGCGAGAGAACATGGGGAGCTGGAGCAGTACCGAGCTTCCAACAATGTAAATCTCCAATGCAAGGAGTCCATTGAAGCGGCGGTGCGGGAACACTTCGACGGAATGTATCTCAGTCACGATGCGGCAAAGGGTGTGATCGAGACCTATGGCATGGAGCGTGTGGCGCTGGTCCTTGCCAACACCGTCCAGCTTCAGGACTGGGATGGGCGTTACTCCCGACGCAATAAGGAATGGGCCAAGACCATTCCCAACGATAATCCCGAAACTGTCCGTTGTGGTTATGCCTTAAACAGCCACCCTGCTGTGCTGGATGGCTTTATTGATCTGGTGCGAGAAGAACAGCAGCGCAGCCGTACTCAGGGAGAAAAACTGCAACCGTCCCGCCCCTCAGTACGGGATAAGCTCAAACAGGAGCTGCCTGCCCATAAGCCTGCCGCCCCGAAGAAACGGGAGCCGGAGCGATAACTATGGCAAAGCGTAAGCGGGATATGCAATTAAACTTTAGAGTTTCAGCGGAGGAGCTTGCTGTGATTGAGCAAAAAATGTCTCAGTTTGGAACCTCCAACCGTGAAGCCTATCTAAGAAAAATGGCGCTGGATGGGTATGTAGTCAAGCTGGAGCTGCCGGAGCTGAAGGAGCTTGTTTCCCTGATGCGCCGAAGCAGCAACAACTTGAACCAGCTGACCCGCAAAGTGCATGAGACCGCGCGGGTTTATAATGCTGACTTGGAGGATATATCCCAGCGGCAGGAACAGTTATGGGAGGGCGTAGAGGAAATCCTTACCCAGCTTTCCAAACTTTTATAACAGGGATAGATACTCCATTTGCGGAGGGAGGAACGGCATTACTTCGCTGCTCCTCTCTCCGCTTTTTCTTTTTATCGGTATCCTTGTCTTTTGCCTGCCCATGCCGGATAATATGATTAGAAAAGATACCAAGAACGCTGCAAGGAGGAAATGACATGAAGATTTTGAAAGGGCTTTTGATGATTATAACTGCACCGGTCATTTTGGTGCTGACGCTTTTTGTCTGGCTCTGCACGGGGCTGATCTACATATCCGGTCTGGTGCTCGGCCTGTTCAGTACCGTGATTGCTCTGCTTGGTGTGGCTGTGCTGCTTACCTATTCCCCGCAGAATGGTGTGATTTTGCTGGTTATGGCATTTTTGATTAGCCCTATGGGGCTGCCGTTGGCTGCAATCTGGCTGATGGGTAAGGTGCAGAGTTTGAAATTTGCAATTCAGGAGTTGGTTTATGGATAAAAATACGCAAAACCATAAAAATGCCAGACACCGTCTGTTAAATTTGGAAAGAGAAACTATATATCCACGACTTTACTTTTGAACTAATATTGAATATAATATTAGTACGAAAGGAAGTGACATGATGGGACAATTTGAACAGCTGGATCAGATGCTAACAGCACAAGAAGGAATGCTGCGAACATCGCAGGTCGTATCTTCGGGAATTTCAAAGCCGGTATTTTATGATTATGTGCGTTCACGAGATTTGGATAGAGTCGCACATGGGATTTATCTGTCCAAAGATTCCTGGGTGGATGCCATGTATCTGCTTCATTTGCGATTTGAACAAGCAGTATTTTCACATGAAACAGCTTTATTTTTTCACGATCTGACAGACCGTGAACCAATAGAATATACAGTTACGGTCAAAACTGGATGCAATCCAAGCAAAATGAAAGCAGAAGGCATTCAAGTTTTTACGATTAAAGCAGACTTACATGATGTAGGACTTACAACAGCGAAAACTCCGTTCGGGCATACTGTGCCGGTTTATGATATGGAGCGAACGATCTGTGATTTGCTCAGAAGCCGTAGCAGAATTGAAATTCAGACCTTTCAGGGAGCACTGAAAGCGTATGCCCGTAGAAAAGATAAGAACCTGCGAGCTTTAATGCAATATGCTGGGATGTTCAAGGTGGAAAAAATTTTACGACAGTATTTGGAGGTACTTTTATGATAAAAACAGCAAGGCAGCTTAAAGATTTAATACGAAACCTTTCCAGAGAAAAATCCGCAGATGCTCAGATTTTAATGAGGAACTACATGATGGAGCGTTTTTTGGAGCGTATTTCTCTTTCTGAGTATCGTGATAAGTTTATCTTGAAGGGTGGTATGTTGGTAGCGGCTATGGTTGGATTGGATGCCCGCTCTACGATGGATTTGGATGCAACCATAAAAGGAGCTAATGTTAATGTGGAGGATATTGAGAATCTAATTTCATCAATCGTAACTGTTCCGATTGATGATGGTGTTAAATTTCAGCTGAAAAGTATTTCGGAGATTATGGATGAAGCAGAGTATCCGGGGATTCGTGTCAGCATGAGTACAACATTCGATGGTGTAGTGACCCCTTTGAAAATTGATATTTCTACGGGAGATGCAATCACTCCAAGAGAGGTTCGGTATTCATTCAAACTTATGCTGGAAGATCGCTCCATTGATATTTGGGCTTATAATTTAGAAACTGTGCTGGCAGAAAAACTGGAAACCATTATTACCAGAACCACAACCAATACCCGCATGAGAGATTTCTACGATATTTACATTTTAGAACAGCTGCATGGAACCACGCTGAACCCGAAAATTTTACATGATGCGCTTCTGGCAACTGCTCATAAACGGGGATCGGAGAAGTATCTTAACCAGGCTGTAGAAGATCGGAAGAGCACACGTCTGAAC
>OIOM01000323.1_pt1 | contig 10831 bp, 11 predicted proteins | sample 1585621 | NCBI WGS metagenome assembly OIOM01 (sample SAMN02674605, study PRJEB24791) | human gut metagenome, SKBSTL067 | isolation source: stool | host: Homo sapiens | place: USA
CGCCGCCTCATTCAAAGCGCCACGGCCGTTTTGGCAGTCGGTGCCGTTCCGGGCATTGCGCTTGCCAACGCCGACAGTCTTCTTGCCGATATTCTGATCGGTGTCGGAGACGCCATGAAGCGCGACTACATCCGTGAACACTACGGTCGCGGTCGTTGGGACGGCCACTACTGGCACTATGAAGGCCGCCGTTACACGCCGACCCAATATCGAGATTTCTGGCTGTCTCGCTACGAGCCGCCCGCCCCGCGTCCGCAGCCGCGTCCGGCACCGGGTCCAAACCGCAATCCCCCGCCCTGCGGCAACGGTCCCTGCGGCCCCGGCAATCCTCCTGGCCGTGGTCCCGGTGGTCCGGGCAACGGCGGAAGGGGGCCCGGCAACCAGGGTCGCGGATCCGGCCCCGGCGGTAACGGTCCCGGCAGAGGCCCGGGTAACGATCGCGGCCCCGGACCTCGTTAAACCGTCAATCTGATTGAACCGTTTTAGAGAACCGACAAAATGACCATACTGACTCGACGCCGTATATTGCAAACATCCGTTGCCGCTTTAGCACTCACGAGCGTGCCGTGTCTTGCATTGGCCCACTCGCATTCCGATCAACTGCTTGCCGATATCCTGATCGGCGTCGGAGACGCCTTGCAGCGAGAGTGGATTCGAGACAATTACGGTCACGGCCATTGGGACGGTCACTACTGGAATTACGGAGGACACCGGTACACACCGCAGGAATACCGCGACTTTTGGCTTTCGCGCTACCAGCCGCCGGCTCCGCCGCCTCCGCCTCGTCCGGCCGCTCCCCCGCCTCCGCCGCCACGTCGGTCTGGCCCGCCGCCGCACCATCCGGAACCCGGACCGCACCACGGCGCTCGTCCCGGCGGTTGGGGACCGGGAGGTCCCGGTCCGGGCCCAGGTCCGAGATAAGCTGCATTTCGATGATTCTTTCGAAAATGGTTAAGACAGATGTCCTTTGAGTTTCTTTCACGCCGACAACTTTTCGGATGCACCGGTGCGCTTGTCCTGACTGCCGTAGTCCCGGGACTGGCCCGCTCGGCGTCTGAACCACCGATCAACGATGTTTTGAGCGGTGTCGGCGACGCCGCCGATCGGCAGCGCCTGCGTCAGGAAGCTCGCAAAGGACAATGGGACGGGCAGTATTGGAATGAAGACGGCAAGCGGTATACCTCCGGTCAATACCGCGACCATCTACTGGGCAACACCAGGCCACAAACAAGTCGTCCGCCCCAAGCTCCGGCCCGCCGCGACTACAGTCAGCCTTACCGTCCCGGTACACCTGTGCCTCGTCCGGGCATGGTGCCCAATCCGCCGGGCGCTCCGGTGCGCTACACCCCGAACAAAGCGTTTCCTCGTCAGCCGGCAGGTCCTGGACGCGGAGCCGGAGGCTTCGGCAGAGGCGGCGGGATGCGCCGATGAGTTCCTTTTCGTCGTTTTTTTCCACAAGCACAAAACCGGCAAGGAATCTTTTGCATTCTTGCCGGTTTTGCTTCTCTGAATTTTTTAGCCGACTAATCAATAAAATTGTTCGCCCGGTCTTTCTCAGTACCATTCATGCTTTTCGTGACGATCAAGCGCTGCAATGGCCTTCATGTCCGAATCCGACAGCTCAAAGTCGAAAATCTCCGTATCCTCTTTTATGTGAGCCGGATTGCTTGATCCGGGAATCACGGAGACATTCCGTTGCAGATTCCAACGCAGTACAACCTGAGCGGCGCTCTTACTGTGCGCTTCGGCAATTTTGGCAATGATAGGATTTCCGAGTACGGACTTCGTCCAACCGCGTCCGCCCAACGGGAACCATGCCTGCACGACAATTCCCTTGTCTTGAATAAACGGCACGACGTCCTGATCCTGATAGTAAGGATGGATTTCGTTTTGTACCAGCGCAGGCAATACATCAACCTGCGGCAGAAACTCGGTGAGTTCTTTGACGTACCAATTCGATAAGCCAATTGAGCGGACGAAATTCTTTTCGACGGCTTTTTCCAATGCATGGTAAGCCGCCACATCACCGTTGCCTGGATGATGAAGCAGCAGAAGATCAACATAGCCGAGATCCAGTTTAGCCAATGACTCTTCAATGGCTTTCTGCGGATCTCCAAACTGGGTCGGATAGATCTTGGTCGTGACGAAAATCTCGTTTCGAGACAGACCGTTTTTCACAGCATCACGCACCGCCATGCCAACTTCGCGTTCGTTGCCATACATCGCAGCCGAACGCCGCAGTCAAGCGCTGAGCGCACGGCACGAATGCAGGTTTGACCGTGCAGCGAATAGGTTCCCAGTCCCAGCACGGGCATGGTTCTGCCGTTGTTGAATTTCACTGCCTTCTCCTTGAGGTTGAATGGTCTCGCCATCCGAATTTCGGTTTTCTGCACCGCCATCGCAAGACGAGGCGAACAGACAGCCGCTGCCAATCCTATTGCACAAACTTCCAGCATCGACCTGCGGCGCATATCGTTGTCTCCGTGTGCATTTCTAACAAACCAAAAGTACCAAGTCAGTTCTATTTGCGTCAAATGCCTATACGCTAAGATTGACTATGCTTTAAAGGCATGGATTGATTCACTCTTTGACACGGGATTTCGCATGGACATTCGCGTTCTTCGGTATTTTCTGGCGGCGGCCGAACAGCAGAGCATCTCAGGCGCGGCTCAAAAGCTGCACGTCACGCAGCCGACGCTCTCGCGTCAGTTCATGGAGCTCGAAGAAGAATTAGGGCATACGCTTTTTGTTCGCTCAAACAGAAAACTTCGCCTCACACCAAAGGGCGAACTTTTCTATGAACGCGCCCGCTCCATCGTCAATCTGTTTGACCGCACGAAAGAGGAAATCCGGGCCGAAGATGAACTCACCGGCGACATCCGCATCGCCGCGGGCGAAACGCCCGCATTGGGAAGCCTTGCGCGCGCCATTGCTCGTCTTCAACAAGAAGCGCCCAAAGTTCGGTTTCACATCGTAAGCGGTGCCGAAGCGCAGGTTAAATCCGAACTCCATTCGGGGCTGACCGATTTCGGCGTATTCGTCGGCATTGCCGATACGATCGGTTACAGCTCAATCAAACTCAGGCAAAAAGACGTCTGGGGCGTGTTAACACGCATTGATGGCCCGTTTGCAGGCAAAAAACAAATCGAGGCCTCCGATCTGGCAGATCAGCCTTTAATGTGTTCCGAGCAATCCTTTTCCCGCAACGAATTCGACGGATGGCTCAACGATCTGGTCAGCAGCCTCAACATTGTCGGCACTTTCAATCTGCTCTACAACGCCTACGTGCTCGCGGCCGCCGGCGTTGGTCACGTTCTTGCCTTGGGCGGCATCATCAACCCGACACCAGCCTCAGGCCTCGTGTGGCTGCCTCTGCATCCGAAGCTCGAGTGCGACATCGTCGTCGCCTGGGATCGCTCCCGCCGTCTGAGTCCGGCTGCCGAACGACTGATCACCCTTCTCAAGGAAGAAGAATCCTTGAGGCCAACAATCTGACATATTCACAGTGAGAAATCTGCTTGTGTTTTACTATGCTTATAAAGCATAGTAAAGTGTAAAAATAAAGTATTTGTTATTTCTACCATTTGAGTCAACAATTCGCCTTGTCATTAAAAGGAGGACAGCTCATGGACGCTCAGATGCTAGAAGGCAAAGTCGCGCTGATCACGGGAGCCAGCTACGGCATGGGTAGGACGATTGCAGAATTGTTCGCCGAAGAAGGAGCTCGCGTCGTTCTTACCGCAAGGCATGCCGAGCAACTCAACGAAGTTGTGGAAGGCATTCGACACAAAGGCGGCAATGCAATCGGAGTTGTCGCCGATGTCTGTTCAACCGAAGACACCCAACGGGTTTTCAAAACCGCCATTGAAACGTTCGGCGATCTGGACATTCTCGTGAACAATGCCGGCATCGGCGAGCAAAAAATCATTGATGAGACAAGCGACGAGTGGATGTTGCATGTGATGAACACCAATCTCGGCGGTCCGATGCGCTACATCCGCGAAGCTCTCAAAGTATTTCTGCCCAAAAACGACGGCTGCATCATCAATATCAGTTCCGTCAACGGCAACCATCCGTTCTGCGGCGCAACGTACACATCAACCAAAGGCGCACTCAACACGCTGACGAAAAATGTCGCCATGCGCCTTATCGACACAAACATCCGTTGCAATGCCGTTGCTCCGGGCGCCACCGTGACGCCGGCTCACCTTGCCAACAAAGCCGGAGAGCAACCGGGCGGCAGCAAGATGCTCAACTGGAGCGGTCATTTCGTTTACTTCCCCGGCCCGGAATGCGATCCGATTGATCAGGCCTATGCATGTCTATACCTGGCAAGCAAGATGGGACGTCACGTCAAAGGTCAGGTCCTGCAAGTCTGTAACGGCGCTTTCCTGTGAAGATCCACACTGGCAAATCTTTCCGCCGAGTGTCTGTATGGCGCCTGGCAAAGCGCGTTTCCGCTCTGAAAGTGAACGCGATAGCGTTTGCGGTTCTCGTATTGGCCGGCACGATTTTTGCGCAACAGTCATCCTCCGCCTACGCCTCAACTCTCATTTCAAATCGAAGCGACGACATGTCCATACATACGGCTACTCAGAAACGACAAATTCGAATGCTTGTCGGCGAAAAAAGCTTTTCGATCACGCTTGCCGATACCCGTGCAGTCCGAAAACTCATGCAATTGCTACCGCTGACATTGCGTCTGCATGACTACGGCGGATTTGAAAAAGTCGGCGCACTCGGTACTCGACTGCCAAGCGACGATGTTTGGATGACCACCCGGACAGGAGATGTTGTGCTCTACAACAGCAACCAAATTGTTCTGATGTGCGGCTCCAATTCCTGGAACTACACGCGACTCGGCCACGTCAGCGATTCCGGCGATTGGATCAAAACTCTCGGCGACAAAGATGTCGAAATTCAGTTGATTGCTCGTTAATGCCGCGCAGCTGCCGACAACCTGTTTGCCGTGCAATCACAACACAAACCTACTTTCGAAAGAGTTGATTTATGACCTCAAAAATTGCTACTGAAATTGCTGCTACTGTTCTTACCACAGCATGCGCTGCGGCTTGTGCGGCCATTCCCGCCGCACAGGTTGCCCCCTCCCCCATCAAGCCCGCCGAACTGCAACTGGAGGCGAAATGGGACAAGGTGTTTGCGCAAAGCCCCAAGGTCAACCACTCAAAAATCACGTTTGTCAATCGTTACGGCATCACGCTTGCTGCCGACCTGTACATCCCCAAAAACGCTCAAGGAAAGCTTCCGGCCATTGCCGTAAGCGGCCCCTTCGGTGCCGTCAAGGAACAGTCCTCGGGTCTTTACGCACAGACGCTTGCCGAACGCGGATATCTCACGATTGCCTTTGATCCTTCATTTACCGGAGAAAGCGGCGGTTATCCCCGTTATGTAGCTTCGGGCGACATCAACACTCAAGATTTTTCGGCCGCTGTCGACTATCTCTCCACACGAGAGGACGTCAATCCGGACAAAATCGGCATTCTCGGCATCTGCGGTTGGGGCGGCATGGCGATCAACGCCGCCGCTGTCGACGTCCGCATCAAGGCCACCGTTGCTGCGACCATGTACGACATGAGTCGCGTAACCGTCAACGGTTACTTTGATTCGCTTGATGCCGAAGGTCGCTACAAGCTTCGTCAAACACTTGCAAAAGAACGGACGGCAAACTATCGCGCCGGCCGATACAACCTTGCGGGCGGCGTACCCGATAAACTCCCCGCCGATGCGCCTCAGTTCGTCAAGGAATATTCAACTATTACAAGACCGAGCGCGGCTATCACAAACGGTCTCTGAACTCCAACGGAGGCTGGAATACAACATCAGCCATTTCGCTGCTGAACATGCCGCTGCTTACTTACGCCGATGAAATCCGCAGCGCCGTTCTGATCGTGCACGGCGAAAAAGCGCACTCCCGTTACTTCGGCGAAGACGCCTACAAAAAGCTTAAGGGTAACAACAAAGAGCTACTCATCGTGCCGGGCGCTAACCACACCGACCTCTACGATCGTATGGACGTGATTCCGTTTGACCGGATTGACACTTTCTACAAGGCCAATCTGAAGTGACGTCAGCCTAACGCCTTTGATTTGCTAATCCGAAGGCGTTGTCCCTCTTTTCTCCTCCGAACGCTTTGCATCCGACCGTTTCGAGTCGGATGCAAGGCGTTCGTGCCTATGTTTTCTCAATGCAAACCAAAACCATCTCCGAATCGCTTCTGATCACCATTCTGACGCTCGGCGTCTTCAGCATCATCAATACCGAAATGGGCGTGGTCGGCATCATTCCGCAGATCGCCGAGCGCTTTGACGTCACTGTCTCGACGGCCGGTCTCTGCGTAAGCGTTTTTGCGCTTGCTGTTTCGGTGGCAGCACCGGTTCTGCCGCTCCTATTTTCCGGCATCAACCGCCGAACGATGATGCTTGCGGCTTTGATTCTCTTCGTGGCCTCCAACATTCTGTCCATGGTCACCGATTCGTTTGCTGTGCTTCTTACCGCGCGCGCCTTGCCCGCCTTTCTGCATCCGGTTTATGTTGCCATGGCCTTTACGCTTGCCGCCGCAGCCACCAAAGACGAACCATCCCGCGGCATTGCTCGCGTTTTTGTTGGCGTCTCGGCCGGCATGGTGCTCGGTGTCCCAATGACGACTTTCGTCACGACACACTGGTCATACGAAGCTGCCATGGGCATCTTTGCCGTCATCAACACCGTCGTACTGGTTGCCACGTTCTTTCTGGTCCCGGACATGCCCGCCAAACAGCACAATCCCGGACATCAATTGCGCGTTCTCAAGAAGCCTTCGTTGTGGTTGGGCGTCACTGCTTTCACCTGCATCAACGGCGCCATGTTCGGCTTTTTCAGCTTCATGAGTGAGTTTTTGCACAAAGTAAGCGCCTTTTCGTTTGACGCCGTCAGTTCCGTGCTTCTGGCTTACGGCATTGCCAACATCGTCGGCAATATGCTCGCCGGCCGCGTTTTCGGACACTACAAAAAATTCTTCACGCAGGCAGGCCCCGCAGTAATGCTCATGCTCTACGTGCTTTTGTACTTGTTTTCGGCCAGCAGCATTGCGACTGCCGCACTTGTGGTTCTGCTCGGCATCTGTGCTGGATTCATCAACATTTCCGGTCAATACATGATCAGTTCCGCCGCCCGTGAAGCGCCGGACTTTTCCAACGGACTCTTTTTGACTGCAGCCAATTTCGGTACCGCTATGGGCACCATGCTCTGCGGCATTTTTATTTCACTGCAAGGAACACGCGCAGCGCTCTTTGCTACATGCATCCTGCTTCTTGCCAGTCTTGTGTTTACCCACACTCGCACAACAATCGGATCCGCAGACTACGAAAAGTTAAGCTGGCGCAATGCAAAGTGACAATCACCAACACAATTCCTTCACTGTTTGATTTGAGCAACCGGCTTCCTCCAAGCTGTCTGCATCATAAGTGATGCACATCTCCGCTCGTTGTACTCGGAAGTCGACAGGCTTTTGATCTCGGTCAAGGTACTTAGTCTGCTGAGTATGTGACTCTCTACATAGAATTTTTTATGTCGGCTGGATAGCCGCTCATCATCTTAATCTGCGATTCGGCGTACGTTCTCCTTCAGCCGGCGCCGAACCCTGCATCGGGAGTTACATATGCAGTTTCGCAATCTCATCGCAGCCGCTGTTATCGGTTCGCTCGCTTCGGCAGCTTCGGCTGCCCTCAAAGACGGTTCGTATCAGGCTCAAGTCATCGGACATAACGCCCCAATGACTGTCAAAGTCACCATTGAGCATGGAAAAATCGCTGCAATTTCCACAAAAGATCTTGAATCGTTCGGCGTTGGTAAAACCGCTCTGCAAGTTAAGAGCGAAGAAATTATCAAACGTCAGTCCATCGGCATCGATGCAATGTCGGGTGCCACGCTTTCGAGCTTTGCCCTGATTCAAGGTGTTGAAGAATGTCTGAAAGCTGCCGGTGCCACCGAAGCCGATATCGAAAAATGGTCCAAGCAAACTGTTAAGCAGCCCGTGACTCCGTTGACCGTCACCGGCGACGTGGCAATCATCGGCGGTGGCGGCACGGGGTTGGCTGCCGCCGTATCTGCGCTTGAAAACGGCGCTGGCAAGGTGGTCATCATCGAAAAACTCGGTTATTTGGGTGGTTCCACCAATGTTTCCGGCGGCGCTCTCAATGCCGTCGACGACAAACGGCAAAAAGCTCAGGGCATCACGGACAGCATCGAAACGTTCTACAACGCCACAATGAAAGGCGGACATAACGTCGGTGATCCTGCTCTCGTACGCTATCTCACCGAGAACGCCTATCCGACCGTTGAATGGATGGAAAAGCAAGGCGTCGTCTTCCGGGACAAAATCGGTGCAGCTACGGGCTCTCTCGGACAGCGCAGTCATTACGGCGTCAAACCCGCTGGAAACGCCTACACCTCGGTCTTTGAGCATGTGCTCAAAACCAAATACAAGGACCGTGTGGAGTTTCTGATGGAGTGTCCTGCCGAAGCTATCCTGACGGATGCTTCAGGCAAAGTAACGGGAGTTAAAGCTCTTCGTCACGGACAGCCGATTACCGTAAAAGCGCAAAGCGTCGTTCTGGCGACGGGCGGTTTCGGTGCCAACGTCAAATTCCGTCAAGAAGTCAACACCGGAGTTTGGAAAGAAGTGGTGCTCGATAAATCCATCGGCACAACCAACATTAACAAGGCCGCACAAGGCGACGGTCTGGTGATGGCCAAAAAAATCGGTGCGCAGTTAATCGGCCTCTCCGACATTCAGTTGCACCCGAACGGAACACCGGGCACCGGACTGATGCAGGATATTGCAACCTCTGGACGAAACCGCATTTTTGTCAACCTTGAAGGCAACCGCTTCGTCAATGAGGGTGCTGCACGAGATACTCTCTGCAAGGCTATTTTCAAGCAACCCAAAGGCACGTACTGGCTCGTCATGAACAAATTGCGTTATCCAGACATCAATACGCCCGACAGAATGGGCGTCACGATGAAGGATATGCTCGCTTTGGGCCGGGTTAAAACTGCGGCAACACTCGATGAACTCGCCAAAGTGATCAATGTGCCGGCCGACAATTTGAAAGCAGCCGTTGCCGAATACAACAAGGCCGCTTCGCATCAGGTCGAAAAGGATAAATTCGGCTTTGCCGCCACGAACACGGATGATGCACCGATGACCGAAGGACCGTGGTACGCCTGCTTGAAGGTTCCGACCGTGCATCACACGATGGGCGGCGTAAAGATCAATACAAAAGCAGAAGTTATCGGCACTGACGGCAAACCCATCCAGGGACTTTTTGCCGCCGGTGAAGTCACGGGCGGAATTCACGGTGCCAACCGTCTGGGTGGCAACGCCATTGCTGATGTTTACACATTCGGACGCCAGGCCGGTGCCAGTGCCGCCAAATTCGCCAAGTAACTTCTAAACACTATGTTTTGATTGATCCGGACTGTTTAGTTCGGTTCGTACGGTGGGCATGGACAAAATTTTGTCCATGCCCAAATTTTTGCCTCTCTGTCAGATTCAGATTTGGCCTTCCATTTTCTTCCATTATGACTTGATGCTGGGTGTGTGCCAATACCGTGAGAGGAATAATCGCTGCCGAAGCATCGGTGTAGTTGGTGCAAACGGTGACATCCTTACCGACAGGGCATCAAGGCCTATGTCGATTGTGTTCTTCCACTCTTACAGGAGAGAATTTCGCCTTCCGTCTTCCTATGGAGTGGCGTCCTGGTTATCTTTTCAATAAGACCCATTTTCTATGGATTGACACAAGGTGTTGTAATTTATCCTAGGGTTAATACCCCCCCCCGATCACTTTTTTTCATTCTTTTCTTGGTAGTCAAAAGTCTTAGGTGCCATGATCGACTCCGTCCTGCAAGGACTCCGCCGGTTTGAGTTGCGTCTTCGCAAGAGTCCGCATTCTCATGTTCCGACCGGCGGTTTTTGCAAAAACTCAACTCTTGCAAGTCTTAGGAAAAAGACTAGGAGAAAAAATCATGAAAAAGACTTTGGCTGCTGTTGCTGTTCTCGGCGCTTTTGCCGGTTCCGCTCTCGCTGCTGACGTTCAGCTCTACGGTTTGGTCGATACCGGCGTTCGTTATCTGCACAGCGATCTCGACGTTGACAATCCCGCCTATGATGCCAAGGACACTTTCTCCATGGAATCCGGCATGCAGTCCGGTTCCCGTTGGGGTATCAAGGGTGTTGAAGACCTCGGCAACGGCCTGACGGTTGGCTTCGTGCTTGAAGACGGTTTCAACTCCGACAACGGCGCTGAAAAGGATCAGATGTTTGATCGTGAATCGAGCCTGTTCATTCAGGGCGGTTTCGGTAAGTTCGCTATGGGCCGTATCGGTTCCATCAACGGCGGCACGAGCTCCTGGGCCAAGCATGGCGTGATGTCCGCCTTCGGTACGTCCTGGGGCAGCTACGCTGCTCAGGCTGACACTGTTTTCGGTGGTGCTGGCAAGTGGGACAACATGATTGCCTACGAAACGCCTGACTTCGCCGGCTTCAAGGTGTTTGCTCAGTACGGTATGGGTTCGAACGACGATGAAAACGAATCCTCGAGTGATCGCTACTACGCTCTCGGTGCTTCCTACGCCAACGGTCCGCTGAACCTGTACTTCGCTGTTGACTCCGTTAACTATCAGACTGCCGATCTGGCCGCCGATTCCGCCATCCGCGGTTCCGACATTGACGATGCTTGGACGGTTCGTTTGGGCGGTAACTACGACTTCGAAGTTGTTCAGCTCTACGCTGGCGCGGCTTACTTTGACGAAGCTAAGCTTTCCACCT
>OIOM01000331.1_pt1 | contig 10505 bp, 8 predicted proteins | sample 1585621 | NCBI WGS metagenome assembly OIOM01 (sample SAMN02674605, study PRJEB24791) | human gut metagenome, SKBSTL067 | isolation source: stool | host: Homo sapiens | place: USA
ATCTGGGTGTGGACGAGACGCTGGCAAACGACCGGATATACAACGGTGCAGACGACAATGCCTCCGGTGTCTCTGCCGTCCTGCAGATAGCCCGTGCATTTCTTGCCACCGGACAGAAGCCTCTGCGCACGGTCATCTTTGCCTTTTGGGATGGGGAAGAAAAGGGATTGCTCGGCTCAAAATACTTTGTACAAAGCTGTCCTTTCATCAGCCAGGTGAAAGGTTATCTCAATTTCGACATGATAGGCCGTAACAATAAGCCCGAGCAGCCTCAACACGTTGTCTACTTCTACACCGCCGCCCACCCCGTATTCGGCGACTGGCTGAAGCAGGACATTGCACGCTACAGCTTGCGCCTGCAACCGGACTACCGCGCCTGGGACCGCCCCACGGGAGGAAGTGACAATGCTTCTTTTGCCCTGTGCAACATCCCCATCATCTGGTACCACACAGACGGACATCCCGATTACCACCAGCCTTCGGACCACACCGACCGGCTGAACTGGGAAAAAATGATAGAAATAACCAAAGCAGCTTTCCTCAACGCCTGGAATCTTGCCAACGAAAACAAATATTAATCCATTAGAACAAAGTAACGATACATGGTTTTAAATTACATCTGGGTAGCATTCTTCGTCATCGCATTCATCGTGGCCCTCTGCAAACTCATTTTTATGGGTGATGTGGAGATATTCACAGAACTCGTCAACTCCACCTTCTCCTCTTCCAAAACAGCTTTTGAAATATCCCTGGGACTGACAGGAATACTCGCCCTCTGGCTCGGCGTGATGAAAATAGGCGAAAACAGCGGCATGATCAATGCCCTCTCCCGTTGGCTGAGTCCGGTATTCTGCCGTCTCTTTCCCGAAATACCGAAAGGACATCCTGCCATGGGTTCCATATTCATGAATCTCTCTGCCAACATGCTGGGGCTGGACAATGCCGCTACCCCAATGGGGCTGAAAGCCATGAAGGAACTTCAGGAACTAAACCCGAAAAAGGATACTGCCACCAATCCGATGGTAATGTTCCTTGTCCTCAACACCTCGGGACTGATACTTATCCCCGTCAGCATCATGATGTATCGCTCGCAGATGGGTGCCGCCCAACCCACGGACATCTTTATCCCCACACTGATAACGACTGCCATCTCGACCATTGTCGGTGTCATTGCCGTCAGCATTGCACAACGCATCAACCTGCTGAACAAGCCCATACTTATCCTGATTGGCTGCATCAGTCTTTTCTTTGCCGCACTCATTTATCTGTTCACACAGATTAGCCGTGATGAAATGGGTGTATATTCCACTTTAATTGCCAACATACTGCTGTTCTCCATCATCCTGCTGTTCATCCTCTGGGGGCTATGGAAGAAAATCAATGTATACGATGCCTTCATCGAAGGGGCCAAAGAAGGCTTCACCACCGCTGTACGCATCATTCCCTATCTGGTTGCCTTCCTCGTTGGAATCGCCGTTTTCCGTACTTCCGGCGCCATGGATATACTGGTGAACGGTATCGGTTATGTGGTAGGACTGTTCGGTGTAGACACCAGTTTTGTAGGTGCCCTGCCCACTGCCTTGATGAAGTCACTGAGCGGCAGCGGTGCCAACGGACTGATGATTGACACCATGAAGCAATATGGTCCCGATTCATTCGTCAGCCGTATGAGCTGCGTGGCACGCGGTGCTTCGGAGAAATACACGATGTTTGCCCAGTTCTCCGGCGGAGTGATGCCGACGAAAGAAGAACCGTCCATCTTCTTGTAGGGCCAGAAGGTATAGCCAATGTTGTTCTCGCGCATCGTCTGGCAGAAAGCGGCCTGCCATTCGTCCGTATTGTGGCCTATCTCACCCATGTACATGGGCAGGTTCACACTGTCGCGGAAGTTGATAATCGTCTGGATGGCAGCTTGGGTAGGTTCGCCTCCGTAACGGTGGCAGGTGTACATTATCTTGTCGTCGAACTTGGAGTCCTTGAAAGGCTTGAAATTACCGTTCCATTGCGAACCGCCCAGCAGGATGATGTGGTTGCTGTCCACCTCGCGGATGGCGGCTACACCTTTCTTATATACATCTTCCAGCTTGCCGTTGAGCTCCTCCATGTTCTCGAAGTAAGGGGCAATGGGCTCGTTGAAGAGTTCGTAACCGAGGATGACCGGTTCGTTCTTGTAGTGGTCGGCTATCCGGCGCCAGATGTCACAGTAAAGTTGCTGGCTGACTTCGCTGTCGAACAGCCAGGGATAGCCGTAGCTGTCGTCGATGTTGTCGCCCGTCTGTCCGCCGGGGGCGTCGTGCATGTCGAGGATGAGGTACAAGTCCGATTCGCGGCACCACTCTACCAGGCTGTCCACGCGGGCAAAGCCGTCTTGGTCGGCAGTCAGCCCCATATAGTCCTCGTCCGTAAACAGTTTGTAATGGAAAGGCAGGCGGATGGTGTTGGCACCCTGCTCCTTGATGAAGCGGATGTCCTCGCGCGTTACATAATTGTCCTTGAATGCTTTCCAGAAGTCGGCCGTAAAGTCCGGTCCCACCAGCTGGCAGAACATCTCATTGATGAAACGAGCGGAATTGGTCTTGTTGAACTTGAACATGTATCCTTCCGGATTCAGCCAGTTACCCAGGTTGGTACCCATGATGAAGAGTTTGGTACCGTCGGGCTTTATCAAGTCCTGACCCTGAATGGTTACGAATGCATCCGAAGTTACTTCTTTTGTCGCTTGTTTCTCACCGCATCCCGCAAGGCCCAAAGACAGCAAGGCGATGGAAATGCTTGTCGCTAATAAATGTTTCATGGCAATAATTTTGGTTATGGTATCAGTTGCGATATTCGCTTTTACTTCCCCAAAGTTAGGAAAGATAAGAACACCTCGTACCGGCGAATCGGGAATAGGTGGAAGAAGTAAAGAAGCACAAACAAACAAACAACTAATAATCAGAAATATAAGTAGAAGAAGAGAAAGGCAGAAAGTGGATTCAAAAAACCGGTTTGACGTATTGTCAGCGTATCTGCATCAGCCGTATTTCAAAGTCCTCGCGCGAAATGCGGGCCTTGTTCTTCACTTTGGCACGGTAATTATAGATGGTGTTTACAGAATAACGGAGGAATTCTGCAATCTGCGAACTGTCGTCGATGCCCAGACGAATCAAGGCGAAAATGCGGAGTTCCGTATTCAGCAACTCGCCTTTACGGAGCACGATGCGTTCTTCGGGCTGCAGCAAGTCATTGAATTTATCGACAAAATCGGGGAAAAGGTGCAAGAAGGCAGTATCAAAGTTATCATAGAGTTCCTTCAGTCCGGTGTCCAGCACCTCACGGGAACGCACCATCTTCAGCAGCTCTTCCATCTGCCCGGCAGAGATTTTCTTGTTGACCATCCGCCGGTAGGTATCCAGCCGGTTGATATAAACGGAGCAGAGATTCATGAAACGGCCCACATACTCCTCCTTGATGTTGTTTGAGAGTTGCAGTTGCTCGTTGGCATGCTCCAGTTTGTTCCGTGCGGCAGAGAGTCGCTGCATCTGCCGGTAGATAAAGCCCACTGCCACCACCAACAGCACAATCAAAGTGCTGATGAGCCAGAGGTACAGCCGGAGCCGGTCATTCTGCTTCTCGCGCATGGCCTGATAAGTGAGGTCTATCAGTGAAAGGATGCCGGCAGTCTGGAGGCTGCGGCTACGGGCGTTGTATCGGTTGGTTTCGTCCCACGAGAAACGGATGTAACGGTAGGCATGCTCCATATCCCCTTCCTCATAAAGAAGTTCCGCCAGGTTCCAGAGTGAGGCATGGTCTGTGATGCTCAGGCGAATATCGGTCAGTGCCGACAAAGCCAGATAGCGCTTCTCCTCCTCCCGGTTCCCGAGCCGGCGGTAGAGCAATGAGCGCTGATAGGTCACCAGCGCATATTCGGGAGTATTGGGCTTGGCATGTGCCAGACGCGTATCATTGATGCTCAAGGCTTCGTCCGGATGGCCTGCAGCGGCCTCCCGCGCCTCTCTTCGTTCCAGGTAGAGGGAGGATGAAGGCAGAAGTACCTGCATCAAAGAATCGTCATAATGGGTAGCCAAAGCCTGATAATGCTTCTTGAAAGAATCGTCCAGCGTATAGAAACTCAGTTCTGTGTAAAGTTTATGACAGGCATTGTAATAGTCCGGCAGCAGATGGGAGGGAAGGGAAGCTTTGTCCGTCTGCCTCAAGAGTTCGGCAGCCTCCTCGTACATACCTGCCGAAGCCATCAGGTGGGCAAGCTCCAGCCTTGTTTCGAGTACCGCATCCTGCCGGCCATAACGCTCTGCCCAATCCAGATTGACACGAAGATAATGGATGGCCGAATCGCAGATATATGTCTTATACTCCTTATAGATTTCCCCATTCCATCGAAAAAAAGAGATATTGGCGGTATCGGTATCCAGCACTTGGCGCTTCAGCCGGGCAATGCGTCCTTCACGCACGGCGACATAGTGCCGGTGCGCCTCGATAGCCTCATCCAAAGAGGACGTCAGCGCAGTAAAAGAGGGCGTGCCGGCAGCAAAAACCACACTTTGCCATACCACGACGGCAAGAAAACAAAAAGTGAACAATCTCCTTTCCATGACCATAAAGTTCATGCAAATATAGCAAGAAATCCTGCAAAGCAGTAGCATCGGAAAAAATAGTTTCCTATATTTGCGTTCTAAACCCCCAAACAAATTATCTATCATGAAAAGCTTAACACCCCAACGGATTGCCGCGGTAGACGTATTCCGCGCACTCACCATGTTCTTCATGCTCTTTGTCAACGACATTCCCGGACTGAAAAACGTCCCCCACTGGCTGATGCATGCCAGGATGGACGAAGACATGATGGGATTCTCCGACACCATCTTCCCCGCTTTCCTTTTCTGTATGGGCATGTCCGTATCCTTTGCCATACAAAACCGGTACAAAAAGGGAGACAACACCCTGCAAGTCGTGGCCCATATCTTCTGGCGGACAGTGGCGCTGATTGCCATGGGACTGTTTTCACTGAACAGCGGAGGCATCGAAGGCGGTCTATCGCACCAATGGTTTTCCATCCTGATGGTCATCGGTTTCTTCCTCACCTGGGGGGTATATCCCAAAGCGGAAGGAACGAAAAAGACCCTTTTCACTGCAATGAAAACAGCAGGCGTGCTGCTGCTCGCCTTCCTCGTCATCTACAAGGACATGAACGGGAAACCGTTCCAGATAAGCTGGTGGGGCATCCTCGGACTTATCGGCTGGACGTATGCGGTATGTGCAGGCATCTATCTGTTCACCCGGGAAAGCCTGCGGAAGAATGCCATTGCCTGGTTCGTGGTCGTATTGCTTGCCGTAGTCAGCCATTCAGACCTGATACCGGGAGAGTACGGCAGCCGGATTATCCTGCTTCCCTTTATCCCGAGTGACTGGACACTGCATGCCTTCGGTATGTCCGGCGTATTGACCTCCCTGCTCATGCAGCGTTATGCCGACCGGGAACGGCCGGGACGATTCATCGGCATGCTTTGTGCCCTCGGCGTAGGAATGCTTGTCCTCGCCCTCGTCTCACACCCATTCTGGATTATATCCAAAATACAAGCCACGCCGACATGGTTGTTCTACTGCCTCGCCATGTTCTTCCCGCTGTTCGGTTTCTTCTACTGGCTGACGGACGTGAAAGGCAAAACCAACTGGTTCGATATCATCAAACCTGCAGGTACGGCAACGCTGACCTGCTATATTATCCCTTACATCTGGTATGCTGTCCAGCAACTGCTGCATCTGCACTATCCCGAGGCATTGAGAAGCGGTGTACCGGGACTGCTCAAGTCCCTCGTGTTCTCGCTTGTCATTGTGGGGCTGACCGGCCTGCTGGTGAAAGGCAAGATTAAACTGAAAGTATAATGTTGAAAGTTCAGACACCCAACGGTGACAACAAGGTGCTGCTGCATTCGTGCTGCGCACCTTGTTCTTCCGCCATCATCGAGTGCATGCTGGCCAACGGCATACGCCCGACCGTATTCTACTGCAATCCCAACATCTATCCGCAGGCAGAATATGAGACAAGGAAAAACGAGGCTATCCGTTTCGTAACCTCCAAAAACATCGATTTCATCGATGCAGACTATGATTATGCACACTGGTTACATACCATGCAGGGCCTGGAGCATGAACCGGAACGCGGCAGCCGCTGCCTGAAGTGCTTCACTCTGCGCCTGACAGAAACAGCCCGCTACGCTTCCGAGCATGGTTTCTCCGTATTCACTACCACCCTTGCCTCTTCGCGCTGGAAAAGCCTGGAACAAATCAATGAAGCAGGACGCCGTGCCGCCGCACTCTATCCGGGCACCCTCTTCTGGGAACAGAATTGGCGGAAGGGCGGGCTCCAGGAGCGACGCAACCAACTGCTGAAAGAGTATGATTTCTATAACCAGCAGTATTGCGGCTGTGAATTCAGCATGCAACGACTGGAAAAGAATAAATAAAAACTAAAGAAAACATGAAGAAACTGACTTTTACATTACTCATCACTCCGACAGCGGTATACCTCTTTTCTGTTCCCTGCAATGCTAAGTGAAGAGCCAAACACGTAGTTTTCATCGGTCTTGATGGCTGGGGTGCCTACAATGAGGCTCTAAGACTCCCGAACTTCAGTCACGTGTATTGAACCATCATAGCATATTTCCTACCATCTTCATCGTTACTGCCAACCACGGAGGCATTGAAAACGGCCATGGCAACAAGACCATGCAGGAAATGCAGGCTCCGGAAAGAACATTAAGAAAGGAGGCGAATTCCACGAAAGCATGATGCAGTATGACGTTGCCTCCACCATTGTCCACATCCTCGGACTGAAACAGCCACAAGTATGGATAAGACGTCCTATGTTGCAGGTTTTCAAATAAAAAAAGCGATCAGCGATAAATGAGCGTCGAAAGATAGTCCTCGGCAAACATCTCGTTTGCCACCTCCAACAGAGCTTCCGAAGTGAGCTGTTCAATGCGATGGAACACGGCTTCGGAAGTTTCGCATTTATTATAATGCAGGAAAGTCTTGCCCATGCCCAACGCATTGTTCTCATTATTATCCGAAGCTACACCGATTTGTCCGATAAGTTGCTTCTTGGCAGCCGCAAGCTGCGAGGAAGTCATCCGGACATCACGCAAGCGTTTCAATTCCTTATATACCAGGCGGGTGCAGTAGTCCAAATCTGCAGGGTCGCAACCGAAGTAGATGCAGAAAGTTCCCGTATCGGTATAGGAAGTCAAGTTGGATTCTACGTTATAGACCAGCCCACGACGTTCACGGAGAGAAACGTTCAATCGGCTGTTCATGCCCGGGCCACCCAAAACATTGTTCAGCAGGTAAAGTGCGGTGCGCTTGTCATCGTATGCATTATATCCCCGGCTGCCAATCATGACATGTGCCTGGTGAGTATCCTTATGCACTACAAGATGCTCGGGTACATAGAGGGGCGGTGGCATACGGCGGTTGTCCACTGCCATGGCAGGTATATCCGCGAGGAGTTTTTCCGCCCAGCGCACCACCTGCCTAAAGTCCAGATTGCCCAGAACAAAAAAGACCATATTGCCGGGATGGTAGAAGCGAGAAGTGAATGCAGCGGCATCCTCACTGCGAAACAGCTTCAGTTGCCCGGGATTGCCCAGAATGTTGCGTCCCAGGGGATGCCCTCTGAATATCAAGTCTTCGAAATCATCGAAGATGAGCTCGGAAGGGTTGTCTTCGTAGGATTGTATCTCGTCGATAATCACCTCCGTCTCCTTCTCGATTTCGCGTTGCGGGAAAGTGGAGTGGAATACAATATCCGTTAACAATTCGAAGGCACGGCCGAAATGCTCGGTCAAGAAAGCAGAGTAAATCACCGTCTCTTCCTTGTTGGTGTAGGCGTTAAGGTCTCCGCCCACATTCTCCATACGGTTCAGGATATGCCATGCCTTACGCTTGGCGGTACCTTTAAATATAAGGTGCTCCACAAAATGCGCCATACCTTGCTCGTTTTCAAGCTCATCGCGCGTACCCGCATCTACAGCAAAACCACAATAAGCCACCTTGGAGACTGAAGGTTCATGAATGATGCGCAAGCCGTTGGACAAGATATGTTGGTTGAAAGCCGACGGTAAATTCTCTTTTAACTTCTTCATTCTGACGTTTCAAACTATTTGAGGCGACAAAAATACAATAAAACTTATTGCCGTTTATAGAAAATTGCAGATATTTGCATATTGCTATAATGTGCTAATGTGATTAATGTGCTAATATGCCAATGACCATGCGGCATCACAGCGCAGCCAATTAGCACATTAGCATATTAGCACATTAAATACATTAAGAGTATGATTGCATCCATTCAAGAGCTTTTGCAGAAAGAGGCACAAGCCGTACTGAACATTCCAGTGACGGACGCTTATGAAAGAGCTGTAGAACTCATCGTAGAACAAGTGCACCGCAAAAAAGGGAAACTGGTAACTTCGGGTATGGGCAAGGCCGGACAAATAGCCATGAACATCGCTACTACCTTCTGCTCCACCGGTATTCCGTCCGTTTTCCTGCACCCCAGCGAAGCACAGCACGGTGACCTCGGCATCCTTCAGGGGAATGATCTGTTGCTACTCATCTCCAATTCGGGCAAAACTCGTGAAATCGTGGAGCTGACACAGTTGGCACATAACCTAAGTCCGGAACTGAAGTTTATCGTCATCACCGGAAACCCTGATAGCCCCCTGGCACACGAATCCGATGTATGCCTCAGCACCGGGAACCCCCAAGAAGTATGCGTATTGGGCATGACGCCCACGACTTCAACCACTGCCATGACCGTCATCGGTGACATTTTGGTTGTACAGACCATGAAAGAAACTGGATTCACCATTGAAGACTACTCCAAGCGCCATCACGGCGGTTACCTCGGAGAAAAATCAAGATCGCTATGCGTAAAGTAATAGGTATCGGAGAAACCATACTAGACATCATATTCCGTGGCGAACAGCCCACAGCAGCTGTCCCAGGCGGTTCAGTATTCAACGGCATCGTCTCGCTGGGACGTATCGGCGTTCCCATTTGCTTTATCAGTGAAACAGGCAATGACCACGTGGGCAATATCATACTCAACTTCATGCGCGAGAACAATATCCCCACAGACCATGTTAATGTCTTCCCTGACGGGAAATCCCCCGTATCACTCGCTTTCCTTAACGACCGGAGTGATGCGGAATACATCTTCTATAAAGATTATCCCAAACAACGATTAGATATAGAGTATCCACAAATTCAAGAGGACGACATCGTTATAATAGGGTCTTATTATGCCTTAAACCCCGTATTGCGCGACAAAGTATTAGAACTGCTGGAACGCGCACACGACATGCATGCCATTATCTATTACGACCCCAATTTCCGTTCGTCCCATAAAGAGGAGGCCATCAAGCTGGCTCCCACCATCATCGAAAATCTAGAATACGCCAACATTGTACGCGGCTCGCAAGAGGATTTCTTCTATATGTGGGGCCTGCAGGAGGCTGACAAGATATACAAAGACAAAGTAAAGTTCTACTGCCGTAACTTCCTCTGTACTGCCGGCGCAGAGCAGGTATCATTGCGCACCGACACGATTTCCAAGGAATATTCCATTCCTCCGTTAGAAGCGGTCAGTACCATCGGTGCAGGAGATAATTTCAACGCAGGCATCATCTTCGGGCTGCTGAAACATAATGTACGCTACAAGGACCTCGATACCATGGACGAAGCTACTTGGGACCAAGTTATCCAATGCGGCATTGAGTTTGCCGCTGAGGTATGCAAAAGTTTCAACAACTCCGTTTCAAAGGAATTTGCAGAGAAGCACAGATAATTTTAAAGTTCAAAAAAGAAATATAAAAGCCTGACATTGACGTTACCCTCTGTGGATAAATTACATATATTTGTGATTAACGACATCAGAGAGGTTACGAATTATGTATAGGAATTTATTGAACTTGCTTGTTTTGGCAGTGCTGCTCCCTTCTTGTAGCGGCACTGCCCCTCACATTTCCGTTGTATGCGAAGAAAACAATGTGGGCAACTGCATTGTGAAATGGGAAATGGCCCCTCTTATCAAAGGGAATGTTAAAGTATATGCCTCGACTAACCCGGAGGACATCCCCGAAGACGTTCCTATTGCCATTGCCAACATCTCCGATCTGAAGATGACCGTCATCACTACCGACCCTACACAGCGATACTACTACATGCTTGTATTCGGTGACAAATACCGGGTAAAGATTGCCACCCGCAACATCAATATCCCCGGCATACAGAACTTCCGCGACTTGGGAGGCTATACGTCCTATCCTACCCAAAAGAAAGTACATTGGGGCATGCTATATCGCTCTGCCGAAATAGACAAATTGGAACCGTGCTCGCGCAAGGAGCTCAAGAATATAGGAATAAGGACTATCATCGACCTGCGCTCATTCGATGAAGCACACAGACAAAGCCCCTTGCAGCAAGAATTCAAAGTGGTGCACATC
>OIOM01000332.1_pt1 | contig 10456 bp, 6 predicted proteins | sample 1585621 | NCBI WGS metagenome assembly OIOM01 (sample SAMN02674605, study PRJEB24791) | human gut metagenome, SKBSTL067 | isolation source: stool | host: Homo sapiens | place: USA
GATCTGGGGTTGCCCCGGAGCGCCGCAGTCCTTTTTTGCAAAAGCGAGGGGAAAGTACTATGTTGGAATCGATCAAATGCAGCACCTCGGGTGCATACTACCTGCGGGGGCAGTGGGTGCCCGCCGACGCGCAGGCTCCTGCGGCACTGGCAGCCGCAGGCGTGACTGCGGAGCAGGCCGGCCAGGCCTACAAGGGCACCATGGCCTACGGCATCCTCACCGCCCACAACACCAGCGGCAACGACCGGGATCTCCGGATCAAGTTCGATGCCATGGCAAGCCACGACATCACCTTTGTGGGCATCATCCAGACGGCCCGCGCCTCGGGGCTGGAAAAGTTCCCCATCCCCTATGTGCTGACCAACTGCCACAACAGCCTGTGCGCCGTGGGCGGCACCATCAACGAGGATGACCACCGCTTCGGCCTGTCCGCTGCCAAAAAGTACGGCGGCATCTTTGTGCCGCCCCACATGGCGGTCATCCACCAGTACATGCGCGAGCGCTTTGCGGGCTGCGGCAAAATGATCCTTGGTTCCGATTCCCACACCCGCTACGGTGCGCTGGGCACCATGGCCATCGGCGAGGGCGGCGGCGAGCTGGCAAAGCAGCTGCTGGGCCGCACCTACGATGTGGCCCGCCCCGGCGTGGTGGCCATCTGCCTGACCGGCGCTCTGCCCGCAGGCTGCGGCCCCCACGATGTGGCCATTGCACTGGTGGGTGAGCTGTTCAAGAGCGGCTATGTCAAGAACAAGGTCATGGAGTTCGTGGGCCCCGGCATTGCCTCCCTGCGGCAGGACACCCGCAACGCCATTGATGCCATGACCACCGAGACCACCTGCCTTTCCTCCATCTGGGAGACCGATGAAAAGACCCGGCAGTTCCTCACGGTCCATGGCAGGGCAGGGGACTACAAGCCCCTGCACCCGGCAGAGCTGGCCTATTACGACGGCGTGGTGAGCGTGGACCTTTCCAAGATCCGGCCCATGATCGCCCTGCCCATGCACCCCTCCAACGCCTTTCCCATCGAGGAGCTGAACGCCAACCTCAAGGACATCCTCCACGAATGCGAGGAGAACGTCCAGCAGCTGGTGGGCCGTTCTGACGTGAAGCTGGATCTGTGCAGCAAGATCGAAAACGGCAGGCTCCGGGTCGATCAGGGAGTCATTGCGGGCTGCGCGGGCGGCCTGTTCGACAGCATCTACGAGGCCGCTTCCATCCTCAGGGGCCATACCGGCGGCTGCGGGGACTACGCCCTCAGCGTTTACCCCGGCAGCCAGCCCATTATGATGGAGCTGAACCGCACCGGCGTGCTCACCGACCTGATGGCCAGCGGTGCCACCATCCGCACGGCCTTCTGCGGCCCCTGCTTCGGCGCGGGCGATGTGCCTGCCAACGGGGCGCTGTCCATCCGCCACACCACCCGCAACTTCCCCAGCCGCGAGGGCTCCAAGCCCGGCAGCGGCCAGCTGGCAGGCGTAGCCCTGATGGATGCCCGCAGCATTGCCGCCACCACAGCCAACGGCGGCATCCTGACCCCCGCAACGGAGGTGGATTACGACCCCACCGTGCCCGAGTACCACTACGATCCCTCCAGCTACGAGGCCCGGGTGTATCAGGGCTTTGGCCACGGCGATTACGATGCCCTGCTCAAGCTGGGCCCCAACATCAAGGACTGGCCCGAGATCGCCCCGCTGGGCGACAACCTGCTGCTGAAGGTGGCCTCCTACATCACCGACCCCGTCACCACCACGGACGAGCTCATCCCCTCGGGTGAGACCTCTTCCTACCGCTCCAACCCCCTGGGTCTGGCCGAGTTCACCCTCAGCCGCAAGGACCCCGCCTATGTGGGGCGCGCCAAGGCCGTGCAGGCCGAGGAAGCCGCCCGCCGGGCCGGGCAGGGGGATGCCGCCCTGCTGGAAAAGATCCGTGCCGTGCCCGGCTGCGAGGCCCTGACCTGGGACGATGTGCAGCTGGCCTCCACCATTTTTGCCGTCAAGCCCGGCGACGGCTCTGCCCGTGAGCAGGCCGCCAGCTGCCAGCGCGTGCTGGGGGCCGGGGCCAACATCGTCAACGAGTACGCCACCAAGCGTTACCGCTCCAACCTCATCAACTGGGGCATGCTGCCCTTCCAGCTCAACGGCGCGGCTCCCTTTGGCCTGGGAGACTACATCCTCATCCCCCATGTCCGGGAAGCCCTCAAAGGTGATCTGCAGAACATCCCTGCCTATGTGCTGGGTGAGGAAGTGAAGCCCTTTGCCCTCTATATGGCACCGCTGACCTCCGATGAGCGGGAGATTTTGGCAGACGGGTGTTTGATCAATTATTATAAAAGATAAAGCCCTCTCAGTCTCGCTTTGCTCGACAGCTCTCCCAAAGGGAGAGCCAACGCATCTGACCGGTGAACGACTGCAAGTTTGCAGCGCCCTGCCTTGATGCTGCAATTGCCTCTCCCTCTGGGAGAGGTGGCAAAGCCTCAGGCTTTGACGGAGAGGGCGAGGAGGTTCCATTCCATGCCCGGCGATCTACACAACCACACCACCTATTCCGACGGTTCCGTGCCCGTGGCCCGGCTGCCCCTGATGGCAGCCCGGGTGGGGCTGGATGCCATGGCCATCTCTGACCACGACACACTGCGCAGCGTGCAGTATGCCTACGACCACCCGGTGCAGGATGGGGTAAAGCTCATCCCGGCCACCGAGCTCACCGGCTACGATTACGAGCGCCAGCACCGGGTCCACCTGCTGGCCTACTGGCCCGACCCCGAGAGCGAGGCCCTGCGCCGCCACTGCGATATCATGTGCCAGCGCCGCAACGAGTGCTGTTTGCAGAGCGCCCGGGAGCTGGAAGCCATCTTCCCCCAGTTCCGCACCGAGCAGGCGCTGGAATACGCCAGAGACAGCGGCGTGCTCTATAAGAGCGGCATCATGCAGGCGCTGCGGGAGCTGGGCCTTGCCGACAGCATCTACGGCGAGCGCTACCATGAGCTGTTCGGCTGGAACCCGCGGGGCAGGGTGCTCCACTCGCCCGAGTATATCCCGGTGCGGGAGGTGCTGGCCACAGCCAGAGCCGCCGGTGCCGTGGTGGTGTTCGCCCACCCCACCGTGTACAAGAGTATGCCCCTGCTCCGGGAACTGGTCAGGGAGGGGATGGTGGACGGCATCGAGATCGACCACCCCAGCAACAGCCCCGAGGACAAGGCCGAGTGCGCCGCCCTCTGTGGGCAGTATCACCTCATCCACACCGGCGGCACCGACTTCCACGGGGCCAACCACAAAAAGGTCTACCCCGTGGGCACCTGCACCACCCCCGATGACCAGATTGCGCGGATCGAGGAGCTGGCCCGGAAGCGCAGACGGTGACCCGCCGCGCTTCGGGAGCTTTTTCCCGCGAGTGAAACGGGCCATTCCATCGCCCGCCCTATTGCCTGCGGCAACAGGGTCCCACCCCAGCGGACACTCGCTTGGAAAAACTCCCTCGCTGCGGCTGACGCTTGCAGATTCGTGAGATTTATAGTATAATGCAGGCAAGTCAAAAAGAGAGGATGTTTTCCATGAGCAAATCTTTCAGCTTCCCCAATGTGGGTACCTGTTCCAAGCAGACCAACATCGTGCTGAGCGATGACCACACCATCGAGTCCGTTGAGGTCATCGGCGGCTGCAACGGCAACCTCAAGGGCATCAGCCGCCTGCTCAAGGGCATGAAGGCTGAGGATGCCATCGCCCGCATGGAGGGTACCACCTGCGGCCCCCGCCCCACCAGCTGCCCCGACCAGATCGCCAGGAACCTGAAAAAGGCTCTGGCAGAGATGTAACCATCAACGCAGAGAAAGCGTCGTGCATTGCACGGCGCTTTTTTGCTGTGCAGCGCGATCCATCCTCTCTGTGGGCTGCTGGCGATGTTAAACCCCACCGTCATTGCTTCGCAATGCCACCGCCCCTAATAGGGGCGGCCTTGGCAAAGAGGGCGAGCTTTACGAAATGCCAAGGGCCCCACTACTAGGGGGGCTGTCGCCGCAGGCGACTGGGGGGTTGAGCCCCAAAGCTTTACCTTTGCGGCCCGACAAAAACAACTGATTTTTTTCCATTCACCGGGCCTATACTTTGCTGTGTATGAAACAATACAGCAAGGAGCAGAGCATGAGCATTTGGGAAGCATTCGGCATGGGCAGACACAAGGGGTTTTCGCGGGAGGCAGGGCTGCTGCTGGACGAAGCCGTGGAGCTTGCGGGCAGCATGGGCTGTGCCCGGGCGGATACCGGGCACCTGCTGCTTGCCATGCTGCAGACCGACCGCGGCCCGGCGGGGCGGTTTCTGGCGGGCAAGAACATCACCGAGCCCGCCGTGCGCCGTCAGCTGGCCGAGGGCCGCACCAGCCCGGCCCGCCAGCTGGACAGAAAGGCGCTGGCCCCAGACCTGCGCCGGGCTATGGATTATGCCCTCATCGGGGCACAGAACGCCCACCTGCCCAAGGCGGAGCCGGAGCACCTGCTCTGTGCCATGCTGGAAGATACCGACTGCGCGGCGGGGGTGCTGCTGGCCTCCATGGGGGTGCAGCTGGCCGAGGCCGTGCGGGAGTGCCGCCAGCTCTCGGGGCAGTTCATCCTGCCCGGCACGCCCCGGGCCAGCGCCATGCCCCGGGGCAGTCGTGCCAGCGATAAGTATTGCCGCGATCTGACCCGCCGCGCGGTGGACGGCGAGCTGGACCCGGTGTTCTGCCGGGATGCGGAGCTGGACCGGATGGTGGAGATCCTGTGCCGCCGCCAGAAGAACAACCCCTGTCTGGTGGGGGAGCCGGGCGTGGGCAAAACGGCCCTTGCCGAGGGCCTTGCCCAGCGCATCGCCAGCCGGAACGTGCCCCGGATGCTGCAGGGGCGGCGGCTGCTGGCGCTGGATATGGCCAGTCTTGTGGCGGGCACCAAGTACCGGGGCGACTTTGAGGAGCGGTTCAAGACCCTTCTGGAGGAGCTTGTGCGGGACGGCAGTGCCATCCTGTTTGTGGACGAGTTCCACACCATCGTGGGAGCCGGCGCGGCAGAGGGGGCCATTGATGCCGCCAGCATCCTGAAGCCCGTGCTGGCCCGGGGGGAGCTGCAGCTCATCGGGGCCACCACCGATCAGGAGTTTCGCACCCATATCCAGAAAGATGCCGCACTGGAGCGCCGCTTTGGCCGGGTGCAGATCGAGGAGCCCACCCCGGCGCAGGCCGCGGCGATCCTGGAGGGGCTTGCCCCCCGCTATGAGCGGTACCACAGCGTGCATCTGCCGCCCGAGACGCTGCGGGAGGCTGTGGAGCTCTCGGTGCGGTACCTGCCGGGGCGCTTCCTGCCCGATAAGGCCATCGACCTTGTGGACGAGGCCTGTGCCGCTGCCCGCATCCGCGCCGAGCGGGAGGGGAAAGCAGATCCCACCCTCACCCGGGAGGACATTGCCCGGGTGGTGGCGCAGGCCAGCGGCGTGCCCGTGGAGCGGGTGGGGGAGAAGGAGCGGGAACGGCTGGACAAGCTGGAATCCCGCCTCAACGCCGAGATCGTGGGCCAGCAGAAGGCCGTGGCGGCGGTGGCCGGGGCCATCCGGCGCAGCCGCACCGGGCTGGGGGAGCCGGGCCGCCCCATGGGGGCCATGCTCTTTCTGGGGCCCACCGGCGTGGGCAAGACCGCCCTTGCCAAGGCCCTTGCCGCCAGCTGGTTCGGCAGCGAGAAGGCCCTGCTCAAGTTCGATATGTCGGAGTATCAGGAGCAGCACACCACGGCCCGCCTGCTGGGCGCGCCTCCGGGCTACCTTGGCCACGATGAGGGCGGTCAGCTCACCGAAGCCGTCCGCCGCCGCCCGTACAGCGTGGTGCTCTTTGACGAGATCGAAAAGGCCCACCCGGATATCCAGAATATCCTGCTGCAGATCCTGGAGGACGGCCAGCTCACCGATGCCATGGGCCGCAAGGCCGATTTCCGCAATACCATCGTCCTGCTCACCTCCAACCTGGGGGCACGCTTTCTGGCCGGGCAGAGCGCCCCGCTGGGCTTTGCGGCGGGCAGCGAGGCCGTGTTCGAGAAGCAGTCGGCCCAGGCCATTGAGGAAGCCAAGAAGTGGTTCCGGCCCGAGCTGGTGGGGCGGCTGGATGAGCTCATCGTGTTCCGTCCCCTTGCCGAGGACAGCCTGTGTGCCATCGCCGAGAAGCTGCTGGGCCAGCTGGAAGCCCGTGCCGCCCGCAATGGGTATCAGCTGACCCATACGCCCCGAGTGGGGGCAGTGCTGGCCGCAAGGGCACGCTCGCCCTATGGGGCCCGGGAGCTGCGGCGGCAGGTGGACCGCGCCGTGGAACAGGCCCTCGCCAACCAGATCGCCTCCGGCACGGCCCACACCGGCCAGCACTGGACCGCCGACTGTACGGTGGATGGGGCAATCGTGTTGGAAGAGGGGGAAGTAGTAGAGCAAACCATCGGCTAAACCCCTCAGTCACGCTCCGCGTGCCAGCCCCCCTAATAGTGGGGCCCTTGGCATGGCGTAAAGCTTGCCCTCTTTGCCATGGCCGCCCCTACTAGGGGCGGTGGCATCCCGCAGGGATGACGGTGGGGTTTGACTCCAGCAGCAGCTTACGGACTTAACCCCCCAGTCGCCTGCGGCGACAGCCCCCACTAGTAGGGGGGCCCTTGGCATGGCGTAAAGCTCTGCCTCTTTGCCAAGGCCGCCCCTACTAGGGGCGGTGGCATTGCAAAGCAATGACGGTGGGGTTGATCGTCCCCCTTGCATCCTCCGGCGTTTTCGTTTATCATAGAGAAAGCGAAACGCCCCAAGGAGGAAACCATGCGCTATTTGTTTTTACTGAACCCCGCTGCGGGCAAGCAGGACTGCACTGTCCAGCTCATCCCGCAGATCAGAGCCGCTGCCGCCCGGGCCGGGTGGAGCGCGGCGGATTATACCATCCACACCACTGAATATGCGGGCCACGCCCGGGAGCTGGCCCGTGCCGCAGCCCAGGAGGCAGCGCAGGCAGGGGACAGTCTGCGTATCTGGACAGCGGGCGGCGACGGCACCTTCATGGAAGCCATGACCGGCGTGCAGGGCTTTGCCAACGCCGCCGTGGGCTGCCTGCCCTACGGCAGCGGCAACGACTTCCTGCGCACCTACGGCACCCGGGCGGAGTTCACCGACCTCGATGCCCAGCTGGCGGGCGGGGAAGTGACCATCGACCTGCTGGAGACCAGTCTGGGCCTGTCCGCCACCATCTGCGCGGCGGGTCTGGACGCGCAGGTGGCCTACGGCATCCCCCAGTTCCGGCGCATCCCCTTCTGCGGCGGCGAGATGGCCTACGCCCTCTCCATCGTCAGGCAGCTCTGCGGCCACATCGGCCGGAAGGTGGCGTTCACCATCGACGGCGAGGAGCTGACGGTGGACTGCCTGATGTGCGCGGTCTGCAATGGCCGCACCTACGGCGGCGGCTTCTACGCCGCGCCGGAGGCCCGGCCCGACGACGGCTGGCTGGACGTCTTTATCATCCGCAGGGTGGGCCGACTGACCATCGCCCGGCTGCTGGGGATGTACAAGGGCGGGAAGCACTTCCGGGACGGTGCGCTGACCGAGCAGGCGAAGCCCTACTTCCTCTACCGCCGGGCCAAGTGCGTCTCCCTGCGCCCTGCGGATGGGCGAGGCCCCATCGTGGCGACGGCGGACGGCGAGTGCGCCCCCTGCGAGGCCATCACCGCCCGGCTCAGGCCGCTGGCGGGGCACGTCCTGCTGCCGAAGCCCGCCTACGAGCGGTTCATGGCTCAGCGTGCCAGCGTATAAAAGGAGAGATTGCGGAGAGACTGCGAAGCGCCCTGCCGGGGGCGCTTTTTTGCTGTCATAAAATATTAACAAAGAAATTTGCAAAAACCCTTGATTTTTCTGCCGGAGATGAGTACAATACACTTAGCACTCAGGGAAATGGAGTGCTAAACGCCCGGAGGGAGAAGCCCCGGGCCATGAAAAAGTTTCACTTTTATTTTTATAATAGGAGGGCAAGAACGATGAAGATCATTCCTCTTGCAGACCGTGTTGTTATCAAGACTGTTGAGGTCGAGGAGACCACCAAGGGCGGCCTCATCCTGACCGGCAGCGCCAAGGAGAAGCCGCAGGTGGCACAGGTCGTGGCCGTCGGCCCCGGCGGTGTCGTGGACGGCAAGGAAGTCAAGATGACCGTCAAGGTGGGCGATAAGGTGCTCACCAGCAAATACTCCGGCACCGAGGTCAAGGTGGACGGCGAAGAGTGCACCATCGTGCGTCAGGCCGACATCCTGGCCATCGTGGAGTAAGCGTCTTTCCCTCATCACTGGATCATCAAGCTTTTATAAAGGAGCGATAAGAATATGGCTAAGCAGATCAAGCAGGGCGAGGAAGCCCGCAAGGCACTGTGTGCCGGCATCGACACTCTGGCAGATACCGTTAAGATCACCCTCGGCCCCAAGGGCCGCAACGTGGTGCTGAGCAAGAAGTTCGGCGCCCCCGTCATCACCAACGATGGTGTCACCATCGCCAAGGAGATCGAGCTGAAGGACGAGTTCGAGAACATGGGCGCACAGCTGGTGCGTGAGGTCGCAACCAAGACCAACGATGCCGCAGGCGACGGCACCACCACCGCTACCGTTCTGGCACAGGCAATGGTCACCGAGGGCATGAAGAATGTCACCGCCGGTGCAAACCCGATGGACATCCGCCGCGGCATGAGCAAGGCTGTCACCAAGGCTGTCGAGACCATCAAGGCCCACAGCCAGAAGGTCAAGGACAGCAACGATATCGCCCGCGTCGGCACCATTTCTGCCGGTGACCCCGAGATCGGCCGCCTGATCGCCGAGGCTATGGAGAAGGTCACCTCCGACGGTGTCATCACCATCGAGGAGAACAAGACCACCGCCGAGACCTACAACGAGATCGTGGAAGGTATGCAGTTTGACCGCGGCTACCTGACCCCCTATATGGTCACCGATACCGACAAGATGGAGGCTGTTCTGGACAACGCCGCCATCCTGATCACCGATAAGAAGATCAGCGTCATCCAGGATCTGGTCCCCCTGCTGGAGCAGGTCATGCAGAACGGCATGAAGCTGCTGATCGTGGCTGAGGACATCGAGGGCGAGGCTCTGTCCACCCTGATCGTCAACCGCCTGCGCGGCACCCTGAACGTCTGCGCTGTCAAGGCTCCCGGCTTTGGCGACCGCCGCAAGGAGATGCTGCAGGATATCGCTACCCTGACCGGCGGCACCGTTGTGTCCGCTGATCTGGGCTATGAGCTGAAGGACGCTACCGTCCAGATGCTGGGCCATGCCCGCCAGGTCAAGGTCACCAAGGAGAACACCACCATCGTGGGCGGCGCAGGCGATAAGGATGCCATTGCAGCCCGCATTGCACAGATCCGCAACCAGATCGAGGCTGCTACCAGCGACTTTGACCGCGAGAAGCTGCAGGAGCGTCTGGCAAAGCTGGCAGGCGGCGTGGCCGTCATCAAGGTCGGCGCTGCCACTGAGGTCGAGATGAAGGACAAGAAGCTCCGCATCGAGGACGCTCTGAACGCAACCAAGGCTGCTGTTCAGGAAGGCGTTGTCGCTGGCGGCGGCACCGCTCCCATCAACGCCATCCCCGCTGTGCGCGCCCTGTGCGACACGCTGGAAGGCGACGAGCGCACCGGTGCCAAGATCGTCCTGAAGGCTCTGGAGGCACCTCTGCGCCAGATCGCCAAGAACGCCGGTCTGGAAGGCAGCGTCATCATCGACAAGATCGTCTCTGCCAACAAGCCCAACTACGGCTTCGACGCTCAGAACGAGGTCTTTGTTGAGGATATGATCGCCGCCGGTATCGTTGATCCCACCAAGGTCACCCGTTCCGCTCTGGAGAACGCAGCATCCGTCGCTGAGATGGTGCTGACCACCGAGAGCCTGGTTGCTGACCTGCCCGAACCCCCCGCTGCTCCCGCAGCCGGTGGTGACATGGGCGGCATGGGCGGCATGTACTAATCACTGCCAAAAAGCCGCATGAATCCTTGATTTTTGGAGCGCGCAAAAGCGGATTTACGCCAAACTTACGCCACTTACGCCAAAAAATCAAGCGCATTATAAGGTAACAAATCGGCGCCTGCCGCAAAAAGCAGGTGCCGATTTTTGTGTCACGAAAAGCTGATGGATGCTGCACGCTACACACCGTCAGCTTTTTCGTTTACAGGGGAAAAAGTGGGTGGTATAATAGAAATAGAGTTTTGTAAGAGTGCTTTCATAGTCAAGGCTATAAAAAATACGGATAAGCATAAAGCCGGTGGATGATATGAAAATTCTGGATAACATTACCAATACCGTTCGAGATGATTTACGGGTCGAGATCAAAAAAGGCAGCAGGGTGTCTATTGCGGCAGCCTGCTTTTCAATGTATGCCTACAAAGAGCTAAAGAAGCAGCTGGAAACCATAGACGAGTTTGAATTTATCTTTACATCCCC
>OIOM01000337.1_pt1 | contig 10243 bp, 11 predicted proteins | sample 1585621 | NCBI WGS metagenome assembly OIOM01 (sample SAMN02674605, study PRJEB24791) | human gut metagenome, SKBSTL067 | isolation source: stool | host: Homo sapiens | place: USA
CATTTTTCATTGTCATTCTCCTTTCACTTTGCCCAGCCCCTTGCGCTGGATGATGCCCGCGTAGTCCTTGTAGGCCACGCTGAGGTCTGCGCCCTTGGCAATGCCGGGGATCTTTCCGCTGCTGGTGTACTGCCACATCCCAAAGGGCCAGCCGGGGGAGGGCTTCTTGGTGCGGTAGGCCGCCAGCCATACGTCGTAGGGCTTGAGGGCCGCGCCGCCCATGTAAAGGTTGTTCTGCCCGAAGTTCAGGCCGGTGTAGAGCATGGCGTACACGCCCCAGCTCTCCACCACGCTCAGGCAGTGGGCCGTGATATCGGTCAGGGCGGACTTGCTCAGGGCCGCCTGCAGCTTGTCCTCGATGTCCACAGCCACCGGGAGCTGGAACGTCCTGCCGCCCAGCGCCTGCTTGAACAAGGCCAGCTCCTTGTCGGCTTGTGCCTTGGTGGTGGCCTTGAAGTAGCCGTATACGCCCACCGGGATGCCCAGCCGGGCACACTCGGCGTAGTTGCGGGCAAAGAAGGGGTCGATGTAGGGTTTGCTGGGTTTGCCCTCTTTACTGTTGCCCATGGCCCGGATCATCACGCCGGAGACAAGGCCGCTGCGCTTCACCGCGTCCCAGTCAATGCTGCCTTGCCAGCGGGAAACGTCAAGAATTGTTCTGGGCATTCTGCGCCTCCTTCTCGGCCAGCAGCTCGGTCAGCTCCTTGTACTCGTCATCAGTCAACTTGCTCGCGGCATAGAAAACGTCCAGCTTGGTGCTCATGCCCTCCAGATTGCCGCGTTCGATCATGCGTTTACAGGTACGGTACAACATAGGTTTGTCCTTTCCGGGGCGCTGCCCCATCTTAAAATGTTATCATCCTCTTGGCAGAGGGTTTTACTCAGTGATCCCCAGCTCCAGCAGGGTCAGCCGGTAGGCCTGGTCAACGTTCAGCGCATCGGCATCTGCCTGGGCGCTCTCCACCGTGGCAAGCCTTTCCTCCAGTGTAGGGGCTGGCTTCGGTGCATCGGCAGGGTCAGGCTGCGTGCCAGCCTCCACCACAACGTAAGCCTCCGGCTGGTCGTCCATGCTCCACAGGGCATCGCCCACAGCAGCCGCTGCATTGTGGGCGGTGATGGCATCCACAACAGCAGAATAGGCATCACACTCTTCCTGCGTGATAACGGGCTTCTGAATTTTTGCTCCGGGTTTGATCTCCATTTGCGTTCACCTCACTTCCAGCGGCCATAGGCGACCCAGTTGACATATTCCCGGCTTCCGGAAACATTGATGTACATAGATGTTGTTGTTTTGGAAGTAAAGCCGAAGTTCTTGCCGTCCGGGTACTGCGTTTGAAGCGACCCAATGCAAGAGTAATTTGCATTTGCAAAAGCAACAGGAAAAGTCGCTCTATCCATGTTGGTTCCCCAGCAGATCTGTGTTCCATCGGTATAGCGCACATAATAGGTTCCGCTGGTATAGACCGCTGAAGCACCCGCCGGGCCTTGCGGGCCGGTAGCGCCTGTGGCACCTCTGGCTCCCGTTGCGCCGGTGGGGCCTTGCGGGCCGGTGGCTCCGGTAGCACCCTTGGGGCCCTGCGCACCGGTATCTCCTTTATCTCCCTTGTCACCTTTTGCGCCTTTCAGGCTGGCGATCCAGTCCGCTTCGCTGCCGGTGAACCCCAGCTGAACAGCCAGTGCATAGGCCGACTGACCATCAAATGTTCCGGCTTCTTTGGCCTGCTTCACGGCATTGGTGGCCGCATTGGCCGCGTTGGTGCTGGCTTTCTCTGCCCGGTCGGCATCGTTCTTTGCCGCCCCCGCGCTGGTAGATGCCTCCCCGGCCTTGGTGGCGGCGGTAGAAGCGCTCCCCGCAGCGGCGGTGGCCTGCTGGGTGGCGGTGTTTGCCGCAGTGGTGGCCGTCTTGGTGGAGTTGGCCACGTCGTTCAGGGCCGTGGTGCGGGCCCGTGCGATGTCCTGCAAGGCGGCGGTGTGCTCCGTCTCCGTGTCCTGCAGGGCCTGCTTGGCAGCGGTCTCGCTGGTCTTGGCTGCCTTCTCGCTGGCGGCGGACTTGGTCTCGCTGCTCTTGGCTGCCTCCGCGCTGTCCTTGGCGGCAGCGGCACTGCTGGTAGCTTTCTCCTCCAGTGCGTTGATGCGCTCCCTGGCAGCGGCCAGCAGCTCATCGGTGGGGATGCCGGTCACACCGTCCCGCACGATGCCGCAGATTGTCTCGTCCAGCCGGGTGTCAGTGATCTGGCCCGTGGTGATGCTGGTGGATCCTGCCGGGCGGGTGATCTCAGCAAGGCAGAGGTCGTAGATCAGTTCGGTGCGAGAGATAACCGGGGCCGTGGGTGTGCTGGATGCCGTGCCCTGCAGCACCTGCAGGCTGGCGGCTCTGGCACCGGCATCATAGCGCATGACGATGCGGTCGATGCGGGGGAGAGACGGGTCTGCCAGCGGCAGGGTCAGGGTGTCGCTCTCCCGCTTGGTGATGGAGTAGCCGGTGAAACGGCTGGGATGCACCCAGCCCCGGCCCGCGCCCACGGTGACCTTCAGCCCGCCTGCGGCTGTCACCGGGAAGTCCTCAGCGGAGCTGAACACGCCGCTGGCGAGGCCCGCAAGGTAGGCCGCCACGTCTGCGGCATCGAAGTCGTAGCCGTTGGCGGGATAAAGTACAATTTTACTCAAAAGATCATCTCCTTACAACTTGCGCCAGACCGGCGTGCCCAGCCGCACGGTGCGGGTGGTGCTGTCGCTCTGGCTTTGGGTGATGACATCGGCCACCCGGACAGTGGCCTTGTAGCCCAGCTCCGGGATGGTGCAGAAGGCCACATCACCGGGGGAAAGCCCCTCGGCATCGATGGTCAGCTCAATGCTGCCGGTGCGGAGCTGTTCCAGCAACTTGTTGGTGCCCCGGGCCATGAGCCGCTCGAGGTAGGCTTGGCTTTTGGTGGTCTCGCCCTTTTCCTCGTCCGGCTGTACGTCCCTGGCATCGACGTAAAGCTCCCGCCGGTCGGCCCCGGTGGCATCGGTCAGGCCCACGGTCACGGTGGCCCGGTTCTCGCCCTCGCCAGCGCCCTGCACCACGGCCACGTTGGCGTAGTCGGAATCCCCGAAGGCCCACGCGGCCTGCTGCAGGTTGCCCCACTTGGTGGAAAAACGGCGGTTTGGGTCAGCGGTGGGCCGGTAGACCTCGAACAGCAGCTTCTTGTCTGCGTTCTTGCCTGCCAGCCGCACCCGGAAGCCCAGATCACAAGCCGCGCCGATGGTCATCAGGTAGTCCATGATGCTGCCGCCGGAGGTCTGTGCAGTGTAGGTGGTGTCGAAGCCCACAGCAGCACCCAGCTCCAGCTTGGGCCATGGCTGCATGGCACTGACCAGTCTGCGCATGGCGGCTTCGGCGTTCTCATTCTTCACGATGCTGGTACAGGCCCGCTTGGTGAAGATCCACGTCCCCGGGAAGCCGGTGACCACCAGATTGCTGTCGGTGTTCTCGTTGCTCCGGTGGCAGATGCGCATGGGCACATCGCCGTCACTGCGGCGCAGCCAGCGGCCCTCCCGGAGAAGAGCGAGGTTCTCCTCGGTGGGGCGCACCTCCAGCGTGAACTCGCCCTCGGTGTTGTAGGGCTCGTCCCAGTAAAGGCTCACCCACACCTCCACCCGGCCCAGCCGGGCGAGGGTCAGCTCATCCAAAACGTCCAGTGTCACGAGATCACCTCCGGCAGAATGCCCGAAACCATGGGATAGAAGCGCACCGTCACCTGCAGGCTGGTCTCGCCGCTGTCGGCGGTGGCCTTGAGCAGGTTGTCTCCGGGGGCCAGCTCCAGCAGGTCGCTATCCTCATCCAGCAGGGAGAAGATGTTCTCCTCCGTGCCGTCCTCCGTCCGCTTGACTGCCAGCTTGTCGGTGGTGGTGCGGTAGATCTCGATGACCTGCCCGGGGGTCAGGGTGGTCAGGATGCGGATGCTCTGGCCGGTGACGATGTTCAGCACGGTGGGGTTGACCACAGCGCCGTCACTCTTGAGGGTGGCCGTGAAGGGCACGCTCAGCGCCCCCGGGTTATAAGCATTCAGCCAGCCGATTGAAGTGCGCACGCCGAACCGGTGGGGCTTGGAGTAATTCACCGGCAGCCTGAACGATGGCACAAAGCCGTTGATGCAGAAGCTCTGAGCCTGCAAGTTGTACCAGAAGGGCTTGGGGCAGAAGAGCATGAAATCCAGCACCGGGTAGGGGTGGATGCTCTTTGTGTAGGGGGTCTTGGAAAGCACAAAACGGCAGAAGAATCTATCCTCGAAGTACATTGTGCCGCTGGTGAAATAGGGCAGCTTTTCCAGCAGTAATTCCGCATCCGCGTCGCCGTGGGGGCTGTGGCAGTGGATGATGAGCTCACGGCTCACCCCGGCCACGCTCTGGCGCTCCACGCTCACGCCCACCTGGTTCACGCCCTGAGCGGTCTGCACGTCCACGTCTACGCCATTGATGGGGTCGAGGGAGTAGGGCGTGCCGTAAGCCCACCCGATGTCGAGAGTGGCCCCGGCATCCGTGACCAGCTGCAAATGGTCTTTGCGAAATGGCATTCAGTGCCCTCCTTTCATCGTTTCTGGGCCTTGGCCCGGTCAGCTTCCCAGCGTGCTTCCCGCTGGAGGTCTGCCGCCGTCTGGGCCTTGCTGTAAATGTTCTGGGTGATGTTGGTGTCACCCTCCCGGTGGTAGTTGTTAGCGGCTGCGGCCACCTGTGCCGTGCCGGAAGCGGCCACAGACCGGGTGATGGCCATGTTGTCCGACAGCACCAGAGAATTGGCCTGCCGAACCATTTCGGCCAGCTTGCTGTTTGCAGCCAGCAGGGCCTCGGTGTTGGCCTCCACAGCGTCGGTCAGGTCTTTGTCCGGGGTGGGGGCCGTCGGCGTGGTGGAGCCGGGTTTTGTGCCTGTGGTGGTCTTAGCGATGTCATCCAAACTGCGCTCCAACTTTGTCTGGACCCCGTCCACATAGGTGGTCACGGTCTTGTAGGAGCGCTCCACGCCGTCCACCAGCTTGGTACCTGCCTCGGTGACGGTCTTGGTCACCCGCTGGGTGATCTTGCCGGTCTCGTCCTGCAGCTTCTCGGTGAGCACCTTGGTGGTCACGGTGCTGCCGTCTGCTCTGGTGGTCTTGCTGGTGTCGGTCATGCTCTCGATGACCTTCTGGGATTTGGTGGAAGTGCCGGAGCTGCTGGGGTTGTTGGCAGCTTCCTGCTGCTTTTTTCGCTCGGCCTGCCGGGCTTTGCGGTCGGCGGCGATCTTGTTGGCGTAGTCCCAGGCTGGATTGCTGATGTAATCCACATGGTCGCCCCAGAGCCACGCCACGGAGTTATACAGGCCGATGAGGCCGTTGATGAGGATGACAAAGCCCTCGATGCCCGCCGCCACAATGCGCATCAGGCCCTCGAAGATGTAGCTCATAAAGTCCTCAACGCCCGCCCAGACATTCTGGAAAGCGTTGGCCACATCCTTGTTTTTGCCGCTGAAGTTCAGCAGCGCACCCACCAGCATCCCGATGAGGGAGATGACGAAGAGGATGGGGTTTGCGTCCATGGCGGTGTTTAGGGCAATCTGGCTCGTGGTTGCGCTGGCTGCGGCGGGCACGAACTGCGCCACCAGACCCATGGCCATTTGGCTCAGGTTCCCGAACACGCCGGAAAGGGCGCTGCCCAGCTGGTTCAGGGCCCCCATGGCTACGGCCTGAATCTGGGTCTGCTGCTCCTTGGTGCAGGCCTGCCAGAAGTAGCTGGCCGCCCACAGACCCAGGCTCTCGAGGTCGCCATCCTTGAGGGCCGTTGCCAGCGTCTCGATGGCCCCCAGCGCATCCGTCTGGATGTCGGACTGGATTTGCGCCCAGCCCTCGGTGAGCTTGGTGCGGAGCTGCTCTGTGATGGTGGCCCCTACGGTGGCAAAATCCGGGCCGTAGTCGCTGAGGGTCTGGGCGATGTTCTGGATGGCCTGCTCTGCCGCTGGGGCCCCGGTGTTGATGCCGTTGACAAGGCCCTGCGTGACGTTCTCGCCGATCTCGGTGAACACCTTCGAGGGCGAGTGGATGCCCAGCACATTCTTGACGGTGCTCACCATGCCGTTGACTTTGCCCTTGACTGTGGACACCAGCGTGTCCCACATCCCGGTGATGCCGTTCAGCAGGCCGGTGACGATGTTCTCGCCGATGTGGCCCCACTCATCCATACTGCCGTCCCACACGCCGGTCAGTTTTGCGATGCAGGCGAGGGCGGCTTCGCCCAGGTTCTCAATGCTGCGGATGATACCGTCTACCAGAGTGGTCAGAAGGGCCGCACCGCAGTTCAGAAGGTCGGGCAGATGGGAGATCAGCGCGGCAGAGAACTTGGCGATCAGCTCCGCTGCTGCTGTGATCAGCTGGGGCAGGTTGTCGGTGATGCCGATGATGAGCTGTTCCAGCATCTGGATGCCGGCATCGAAGATCTCGTCCTGATGGTCAGCCAGATACTGCACCAGCTTGGTGATGACCTGAGTTGCTGCCGATGCCAGCCCGGGAATCTTCTGAACAACACCTGCGGTCAGATTTTCCAGAATGCCGCTGGCTGCGTCCAGCATGGCCGCCGGGCCGCCCTCATTCAGAGCACTCGTCAGGGTATTCAGGCAGTCAGTGCCCCAGTTGGCGGCTTCCTTCAGGCCCGGCTCCATGGCCTCGAACAGGTCAATACTCAGGTTCTCTGCCGTGGTCTGCAGGCTGTCCATGCTGTGCTGGAAGGTGTCTGTCATGGTCGCGTAGGCAGTCTCGGTAGCTCCGGCGCTGTCCACCATCTGGCCCAGCACGCCGTTGAATTTATCCGCGCCGCCGGACACCAGGGAAAGGGCACCCGTGCCAGCTTCCACGCTGGACCACAGACCGGCAAAGGCGGTGCCATCATCGCCAACGCTGTCATACAGCACTTGCAGCACATCGCCCAGGCTCTTGCCGTCAGCACTCAGCTGGGCAAAGCTCTTGCCGGTCTGCTGCTGTAAAATCTTGCCGACGCTGGACCCGGTGTCGCCCAGCTCGTTCAGCATGGATTTGGTGTAGGTGGTAGCCTCAGCGGTGGCAATGCCGTTTGCGGTCATCACGGCCAGACCGCTGGACAGGTTTTCCACGCTGACGTTGTAAGCTGCGGCCAGCGGAATGACTTTGCCCATGCTGGAAGAAAGCTCGTCCACGCTGGTTTTGCCCAGGTTCTGGGTGGTCAGCAGCACATCCGAAACGTGGGTCGCCTGGTCGGCGCTCAAGCCGTAGGCGTTCAGGGTAGTGGTCAGGATATCCACGGCGGAGGTCGTGGAGGTAAAACCGGCGGTTGCCAGTTTCGCTGCCTGGCCTGCAAATTCCACAGCGTTGGCCGTGTCCTGCCCGGCGCTGATGGCTTGGTAGGTAGCCTCGGCAATATCCGTGGCCGCAATGCCCATGGTGTTGGACATGTCCGTGATCTGACTGCCCAGCTTCTGGATCGAAAGCTTGCCAAGATCGGCGATGGTCCCGACTTTGGCAAGCGATGTCTCGTAGACGGAGCCGTTCCGGATCGCGCTCTGGGCGAGATTCGTCAGCTGGCTGCTAGCCGTCTTTACCAGGTCTGCGATCAGCGTTCCGGCGGCGACGGTCATGCTGCTGACACCCTGCGTGAAGCCGCTGGTGTCCAACTTGGTGTTGCCGGTAACGCTAAAATCAAATGCCACTGTGTCCACCTCTCATTCGGAGCGCGGGCACAGGGGCACAGGCTGCTATAACTTGATTTCTACCTCCCGCTTACATGCGGGGTTTTTGCATTTTACCCACAGGCCGTGGGCGTAGGCCTCGGGAGCCGCCCACACTGGCAGCGCTCTGCCGCAGAAGGGGCAGGGCACCGGGGCGCGGGAATCAGCCGAAGCGGTCGAGGAAAGCGTCCTCGTGCTCTTGCAGGGTTTCGTTCCGCTTCACCCCCTTCAGCCCACCCGGCAGGGCAAAGCGCTCTTTCAGGGTCTCGTAGTAGTCCCGGTCGGCCCTGTCCATACTGGAGGTGTCCTTGCCCCGGATCTCCACGATCTTGCCCAGCGGCGTTTCCGGCGGCAGGGCATGAAGCAGTGCTTTGAAGCGCCACCAGTGCACCTTGTCAGCGGTCAGGTCGATGCCGTAGGCCTGCTGAAAGGCCCCCACGATGTAGTCGGCATCGCACCGGTAGTCCAACACAGGCTCGTCCTGTGGGTCGCTGCTGCTGCCAGTCCCGGTGCGCTCCTCGTACTCGGGGCCACCGCCCTGGCAGAAACGCACCAGAGATTCAAAGGCTTCCGGATACTGCGCCACCGGAATCGGCTCCACAAAGAAGAGCGGGATGGCCGATGCAATCAGCCGGGCGCTGTCCTCGTTGGTTTTGACGCGGCGGGTGCGGATCAGCAGCCAGACCATGGGCCGGAAGTCAGGGTCGATAGCGCGGCCCTCCCACTCGGTGGGCAGGGTGTCCGTCAGCAGGTCATGCATTGTCCAGTGCCTCAAGCTCTGCCTTCAGCTGGGCACGGCGGGCGGCCTTTGCCGCTTCCTGTGCCCGAAAATCCACCATGGCGGGATGTGCCTTGACTGCGGCCCGGCGCTGCTCACGGTTCATGGGGGCAGGGATGGCCTGTGCTGCCGAAACCTGTGCCCGCTCCTCGGCGGGGTGGATCAGCGCGCTGACACTGGCCTTTTCTGCGGCCATGGCCTCGGCAAAGGCCTTGCTGACCGTCAGGCAGGTGTTGAAGTTGCTGCCGTCCAGCCCAAGCTTCTCAGAAGCACCCTCGCCCAGAACATTATCCAGGTAGTCCATAAAGATGCGGCACTGGAAGCGCAGCCAGGCAGGGTAATTGTTCTCGGGGGTGTAGCGGCTACCCTCCGTCCGAGCACGTTCCTGCTGCCGGGTCTGTGCGGCCAGCATCCGATCCACGTCATTGGCGTTCAGGGTGGAAAAATCAAATTCAATGCCGTTGATGATCATAGAAGTCCTCCTGTTACAAAAAGGGCCCCCGTTCACCGGGGAACGAGGGCTGTGTGGTGTTGTTATCAGACCTTGGCAGCCTTGGTGGACTGCGTGTCGGCCTGAGTCGGGGTCAGGTAGTTGAACTCAGCCGGAACGCCAACACCCTTCACGTCGCAGGCAAAACCTGCGGAGTTGCTGGCGGAGCCGCTTGCGTCGGCAGTGACAATAAAGGCGGCTTCGCCCTTCTCGCCCTTGCCGGTCCTTGCGCTGAAGTAGATATAGGGGAACACCACATCAGTGCCGGAGCCAAACTTAATCCTGTGGGAGAGCAGGAAATCCTGCGCAGGGTCGCCCACGCAGCGGTTGCCGTTCAGGGAGAAGGTGCGCTGGGTCTCGCCCTTCTCGGTGACAGTACCTGCGCGGATATAGGCCACGTCCTCGGTGGAAGCGTTCAGGGCACCGGAGTGCTCCTTGACACGCTCTGCAAACACGACCCAGTCGCTCTCCTTGGTCTGGGCGACGGCATCAGTCTGGATGGCAAAGATGAAATCATCGGCCTTTTCGGTGCCGGTGTAGTCCGCGCTGGGCACGATGCCCTTCTTGGTCTTGAGCGCGGCCAGGGTTTCGGAAACAGTCATAGGATGGTCTCCTTTCAAAGTTTGGGTTGATAGTAGACGAGCCGGAGCTGCATCTGCATTTTGCAGCTTCCGGAGCCGTCGGTGACGATGTAGCCGGTGGAGGTGACCTCAATGCTCTGGGCTTCCTTGCCGTGCCCGCATTTGCTCAGATCAGGCAGGATGCCGCAGTCATTTTGTTCCATTACCCAGTCGGCCAGCTGTTCAAAGAAGCCGCTGTTCTCAATGGTGAGCACATCGGTCTCCCCGAACTCCCTTCGGGACAGGAAGAGGTAGTTCTTCGCCAGATCCCGCCCGGAGATGTAACTCTCCACAATGGGGTCGGTGGGGCTGTCCTCAATGGAAAAAGCGGTGGCTTCCTCTTCCAGCCCAGCAATGCGGAAGGCCGCACCGGTGGCATCCTGCTCCTCGGCGATGAGTGGACAGGTCTTGAGCCAGTCCCGCAGGGCCGTAATGGACGCTTTGGGCATTACGTTCCACCTCCCAGCTCTTTTTGAGCGGCGTTTTTGGCGAACTGGACCAGTTCGTCTTTGTGGTCAGCAATGGCCCGCTGGCCCCAGTAGGAGCCGCGCAGGTGGTTCTCCCCATGCAGACCCTGCCCCTGCGTGTGCAGGTAATACTGCCGCCGGGCATACGGGGTGTTATAGACCAGCTTGCCGCCTTTGAAGTCG
>OIOM01000339.1_pt1 | contig 10228 bp, 9 predicted proteins | sample 1585621 | NCBI WGS metagenome assembly OIOM01 (sample SAMN02674605, study PRJEB24791) | human gut metagenome, SKBSTL067 | isolation source: stool | host: Homo sapiens | place: USA
GCTGGGGTGGGACCCTGTTGCCGCAGGCAATAGGGCGGGCGATGGAATGGCCCGATTCGTGTCCGAGGAGAAAGCTCCCGGCACCCCCTCCAGCTTCCCTTTCCAACGCTGTCACCTCATCTGTGAGCGCGTTGGAGCATTTCAGTTTGCGCAGAGCTTTGCGGGCACCGGCTTCACCCAGCGGACAGAGAAGGGCCGCCAGCCGGGCGGGTACGTTCTCCGCTGTTGGTTCGATCCGGTCGATGGTACGGCAGAGTTCCGCAAACCGTTCCGGCTGTTTTTCCGGTTCCAGCTCCGGCAGGACAACGGCCAGAACGGCGGATTCCAGATAGCTTCCGGGCCGGGGTGCCGCCAGCAGCTTGAGCAGTTCTTCCTGGATGCGCTCCGCCGAAACGCAGTCCAGATGCGGCCCCAGTGCCCGGGCAGCAGCACCGGTGGCTGGGTCGATGGCAAAGCCGAACCGGGCCGCGAACCGGTAGAGCCGCAGGATGCGCAGCGCGTCCTCCTCAAAGCGGCGTTCCGGCTCCCCCACCGCCCGCACGAGATGGGCGGCAAGGTCGTCCCGCCCGCCAAAGGGGTCGATGAGTCCTTCCTCTGCGCTGTATGCCATGGCGTTGATGGTGAAATCCCGCCGGGCAAGATCCTCCCGCACATCCGGCACAAAGCAGACGGCATCCGGGTGGCGGCCATCGGAGTAGGCCCCCTCGGTGCGGAAGGTCGTTGTCTCATAGAGCCTGCCGCCCTGCTTCACCGTCACGGTGCCGTGCTGCAGGCCGGTGGGGATACACGTTTCCTCCCCGAACAGCGCCATCACCTGCTCCGGGCGGGCACTGGTGCAGAGGTCCCAATCGTGGGGGTCCAGCCCCAGCAGGCTGTCCCGGACACAGCCGCCCACAGCATAGGCCGCATGGCCCGCCCCATGGAGCGCATCCAGCAGCAGGGCTGCACCCGGGTCAAGTTTGATCGTTGTCATGTTGTTTCCTCGTCATATTGCAGGATGATCTGTTTGCCGTCAAAGCCGCACTCCGCCGCCGGGAATACCGCCTGCGCATTGGGCAGGGCGGCTTCCGGTTCAAGGATCATGGGCGAATAATGCATCAGCCAGAACCGGCGCACATCAGCCTTTTTTGCAATGGCCGCACCCTGCGCAAAAGTGCTGTGCCCCCACTGCTTTGCCTGCGCCTCCTGCTCGTTGTCGGGGTAGGTGGCATCGCAGAGGAAGAGGTCGGCGTTCTGCGCGGCCTGTTCCAGCGCCGGGCAGGGAGCGGTATCACCCGAGAACACAAACCGCAGACCCCGGCGTGCCGGGCCCAGCACATCCGCAGGGGAGACCACCGCCCCGCTTTCCAGCGGGATGCTCTGGCCCCGCTGGAGCAATTTCCATGCAGGCACCGGAACGTTCAGTGCCCGGGCCTTTGCAGGGTCAAAGCGGCCCGCCCGGGGCAAGTCGAGCTGGTAGCCCCGGCTGGGCACCCGGTGCCGGGTGCGGAAAGGCGTAAGCTGCGCCCCCGCAGGCCAGCCGGAGGAAAGGGTGGTCAGGTCGATGGGATCTGTGTCCAGCTGCACAGCCCTGACCGGATACGGCAGCGGCCCGGCCAGGGTGCGCAGGGCGGGCCAGACCTCTCCCAGTCCCTCGGGGCCGTAAAGGGTCAGCGGGCGCTCCCGGCCCTGACAGCCCAGCGTCTGCAGCAGGCCCGGCAGGCCGAAGATATGGTCGCCGTGATAGTGGGTCAGGCAGATGGCATCCAGCTTCATCAGGTTGACCCCGGCGCGGCGGGCCGCCGCCTGCGTGCCCTCGCCGCAGTCAAACAGCAGGGCGTGGCCCCCGCATTCGGCCAGCGCGGCGGTCAGGGCACGGTCCGGCAGGGGCATGGTGGCCGCCGTGCCCAGCAGTGTAATGGTCAGCATAACAGTTCCTCCGTGATTTGTCGGTAACAGTGTACCACATTTTGCGCCCGCACACAATCGGCACAGCCCGGCATAGGATGGCGCAGAGCTCTGATACAAAGGGAGGTTTGACCATGCAGCGCAAAAAAGTCCCAGCCGGGCACCACCGCTTCGGGCTGGCCCGGCTTGTTCTGGTCCTGGCACTGCTGTTTCTCGTCGTGGCGCTCACCGCCGGGCTGGCGGGCTGCCTGTTCCAGCCCGTACTGGCCGCCCGGGGCACGCTGCTGTTTCTGCCAGGGGCGTAAATTTTTTTGTGAAAATCGAATTTCCCCTCTTGACTTCAGGACAATGACGTGATAAAATCCTGCCAAACCAGTGAGAGGGCATCCTGCCTGCCCCCGAGAGCAGCCACGCCATCCGCGCCGCCATCGACGAGGCCCTCAAGTGCATGGAGACCGGCGAGGAAAAGACCATCATCTTTGGCCTGACCGGCACCGGCTACTTTGACATGGTGGCCTACGAGAAGTTCCACGATGGCCAGATGAGCGACTACATCCCCACCGATGCCGACCTGCAAAAGGGCTTTGACGGCATCCCCCAGTTCCCCGGCAACGAGATCTGAGCCGATACTATAATTACTATATAATAAAGGAGAAGCGCGCTCCCGATTCCGGGAACACGCTTCTCCTTTTCTGCGCACCATCTCCTGCAAACAGAAAACCGCCAGCGTATCTCTACACTGGCGGTCTTTTTATGGGCGCGGGTGGATTACGCAAGCCGCGCATCTAAAAAAGCCCCGCAGGGGCTTTTTTCCCCGCCGGACTGTTCGGCGGGTCGATGCTGTTCGAATCCACCCTTGAGGGTGAAACTTAAGATGCCGGATAAGGCAAAAAACCAGCGTAATTTCTACGCTGGTTTTTTTGGTGGGCGCGGGTGGATTACGCAAGCCGCGCTGCTAAAAACAGCCCACTGGGCTGTTTTTGCGCTGTCTTCTGCGACAGCGCCGCAGCTGTTCGAATCCACCCTTGCAGTGCTTTGTAGAAGTTCAAATAAAACAGAAACTCCAGCGTCATCACAACGCTGGAGTTCTTAGTGGAGCGAAGCAACCTAAATCCGAACCATTGCCCTCTGGGGCATCTTTGGCGGCGATTTCATCGAAAGTGATGGTTTTTGTGCCGTCTTTGTAGTTGAAGGCAATCAAAACTTTTTCATCATAGAGATAAACGGCATTCACGAATGTATTGATAAGCGTTTCCCGGTGGCTTTTCACGTTCGGGTCGAGCTTGCGGAACCGGGTCAGCCAGAAACGAACCTGATTTTCACTCAACCGAGGCCGAGCGATTTTTTCTTCAGCGATCCGAACCTCAAGTTCTTTCTGCTGGGCTTCCAACTTTTCCAAACGCGATTTAGTGGAGTTGGTCAGCACACCTGCTTGGATGGCGTTCAGCATATTCTCAATGCCGTTCTCCACCTCGCGCATCTGCTTTTCCAGCAAAGGAAGCGTGGTGTTTTCCTGATCCTGCAACTCCATGACCTCTGCAACGATGGCATCAATCACGGCATCGTCCTGAATCAGCTTCATGGTTTCAGCTATGACCAAATCTTCCAGCCACTCTTTACGGACGGTCTTTTTCTTGCAGGTCTTGAAACGCTTCGCGGTGGCGCACTTATAATAATGATGAACGACCTTGTTTCTACCCGTACCGCACTCGCCGAACATCATCGCGCCGCACATTCCGCAGAACAGCTTGGTGGTGAGCAAGTAATCGTCCTCGGCCTTGTGACGGGCAGGAGCGCGGCTGTTCTTCTTGATTTTTTGCTGCACTTCTTCAAACAAGTCCTTGTCCACGATGGCTGGGATGCTGTCGGGCATCACAATGTCCTTGAAGTGGTTTTCTCCGATGTACCGTTTGTTCGTCAACAGCTTCTGAACACTGTTGTAGGTGAACTTCTGGTTGCGGTTGGTGGTCACGCCACTGTCGTTCAGCCAGTTCATCAGTTCTTTCATAGTTGCGCCATCGTTGTACCGATGAAAGGCTTCTACCACAAAGGGAGCTTTCAGCGGGTCGATTTGAAAGAACTTCTCTTCGTCCACCTTGAAGCCAATGGGAATCGTGCCGCCGTTGTACTTGCCCTTCAGAACATTCTCGGTCATGCCGCGCACAACTTTTTCAGAAAGTTCTGCCGAGTAGTATTCAGCCATGCCGGTGAGCATACTCTTGACCATGATACCCGCAGGGCTGTCAGAGATGGGCTCCGTGGCAGACACCAGCTTGACATGATTCCGCTCCAACTGGTACTCATAGTGGGCCGAATCATAGCGGTTGCGGGCAAAGCGGTCGAGTTTCCAGACCAGCACGATGTCAAACAACCGCTTTTCGCTGTCCTTGATCATCTGCTGGAAATCCGGGCGGTTATCGGTTTTGGCGGAAAGGGCGCGGTCAATGTAGTGCTTGACCACGGTGATACCGTTTTTCTCGGCATAAGCCGTACATTCACGAATCTGGCCTTCGATGGATTCCTCACGCTGGTTATCGCTGGAATAGCGGGCGTAGATTACGGCGGTCATGGCAGGCACCTCCCATTTAGATATTGTTGAGCAGCAGATACTAAGCAGCAATTGTTTCGTATAATTTATACCATGAATTTTACGTATTTTCAAGTACTTTGAAAAATTCTCATGAAGTATATCGCCTTGAAATTTATAAAAAGGAAACACTTGTAATATTGTGTTGCATCTTATAAAATAGAGGTATCAACAGTTTGCTCTAAGATAGCAAAGGCAGGTGCATCGTTATGACTCCGGAAGCAAGAGCGCGGGAACAAATCGATAACAGATTGCGGCAAAGTGGCTGGACAATTCAGGATCTGAAACAACTAAATCTGACGGTTGCTTCCGGTGTTGCAGTGCGCGAGTTCCCTACTAATACCGGTCCGGTGGATTATGCACTTTTCATTGAGGGAGCGCCAGTTGGTGTTGTAGAGGCAAAGAAGGACGAAGAAGGTCAAGCGCTGACAGACGTGGAAACGCAGTCCAGCCGCTATGCAAATAGCCAGTTCAAATGGGTAAAGCGGGAGTACAAGGTTCGGTTTGCCTACGAAGCCACTGGCGAATTGGTGCGTTTTACCGATTACGCAGATCTTAAATATCGTTCGCGCAAGGTATTCTCGTTCCACCGCCCGGAGACGTTGAAACGCTGGCTTGCTGAACCGGATACTGTGCGCAACAATCTGAAGCGTATCCCGCAGCTGGAGGAATCGGGCTTCCGCAAATGTCAAATCAGTGCAATTCATGGTCTGGACACTTCGTTTTCAGAAAATCGGCCGCATGCTCTTGTGCAGATGGCAACCGGCGCAGGCAAGACCTTTACAGCCATTACTGCCGCCTATCGGCTGTTGAAATACGGCAGAATGAATCGCATCCTTTTTCTGGTAGATACCTGCAGCCTTGGTGAACAGGCCGAGCGCGAGTTCATGGCCTACAAGCCCAATGACGATCCTCGCAGCTTTTCGGAATTGTATGGTGTACGCCGGTTAAAAAACTCTTATATTTCCGGGGATGTACAGGTCTGCATCAGTACGATCCAGCGGATGTATTCCATTCTAAAAGGGGAAGAACTGGACGAACAGGCAGAAGAGATTCCCTTTGCGGAATATGTCACCGCCGAAAGCAAAGCACCAAAAGAGGTCGTCTACAATGCCAAAATTCCGCCGGAGTTCTTTGACTGTATCATTGTAGATGAATGCCATCGTTCTATCTACAATGTATGGAGTCAAGTGCTTTCCTATTTTGATGCGTTTATCATCGGCCTGACCGCTACGCCGGATAAGCGAACCATCGGCTACTTCAATGAAAATTTTGTCAGCGAATATACGCGAGAGCAGGCCGTTCTGGACGGCGTTAACGTTGGCGAGGACATTTACCTGATTGAAACCGATGTGACGAAAAATGGTGCAACCATCCTGAAGCAGTTGATCGAGCGGCGTAACCGCCTGACGCGCGCAAAACGCTGGGAGCAGATGGACGAGGATGTGTTCTACACACAGTCCAAGTTGGATAAGGATGTCGTAAATCCAAGCCAGATCCGTGCTGTGATTCGCACCTTCAAAGAAGCACTCCATACTACGTTGTTCCCCTACCGGAAAGAAGTCCCCAAAACGCTGATTTTTGCCAAAACAGACAGCCATGCAGACGATATTGTTCAGATCGTCCGGGAAGAATTCGGCGAAGGAAACGATTTTTGCAGAAAGATTACTTACAGTGCGCAGAATCCGGAAGCCGTTCTCAGCTCGTTCCGAAACGACTATAACCCGCGTATAGCCGTTACTGTGGATATGATCGCGACCGGTACGGATGTAAAGCCCATCGAGTGCCTGCTGTTCATGCGGGATGTGCGCAGTAGCAATTACTTCGAGCAGATGAAAGGCCGCGGCACCCGCACGCTGAGCAAGGATGATTTACAAAAGGTAACACCTTCTGCTACGGAAAACAAAGATCATTTTGTGATCGTGGATGCAGTGGGTGTAACCAAATCCAAAAAGACCGAGACCCGCACGCTGGAACGCAAGCCAGCGGTTTCCATGAAGGAACTGATGATGAACATTGCACTCGGTGCGCGGGATGAGGATACCTTGACTTCTCTTGCAAACCGTGTGATTCGTCTCAGCCGCAGGATGGAACGCAGCGAACACAAGCAGTTCAAAGAAACCGTGGGGCAGACCGCAGAGCAGGTTGCGGAGAATCTGCTGAATGCCTTTGATGAAGATGTCATTCAGGCCAAAGCACAAGCAGAAAGCGGCGTGCTTACGCCCGCACCGGAACAGCTTGCACAGGCTCAGAAAGAACTCATCAAACAGGCCGTTGCACCTTTCCAGAAGCCGGAAGTGCGCGATTTTATTGAAAATGTCCGCCGCAGCCATGACCAGATCATCGACAGCGTTAATCTGGACAAAGTACTCTTTGCTGGTTATGATACCAATCAGGAGGAAACGGCAGACCGGGTGATTTCTACATTCAAGGATTTCATCGAGGAAAATAAAGATGAGATCATTGCCCTGCGCATCATCTACAATGAAACGTATAAAAAACGTCCGATGGTACTGAAAAAGCTGACGGAACTGTATCAAAAACTCAAGGCAAAAGGCATCACGATTGAGCGCCTGTGGGATTGTTATGCCATCAAGCAGCCTGGCAAGGTAAAGAAAGGCACACTCGCTCAGCTGACCGATCTGATTTCTATTATCCGTTTTCAGATGGGCTATACGGATACCCTCTCGCCTTTTGCCGACCGGGTAAACTACAACTTCAAACAGTGGACCTTCCGCCGCAACACCGGTGCGGTTCACTTTACCGCTGAACAGATGGAATGGCTGCGGCTGATCAAGGAGCATATCATCACATCCCTGAGCATTCTGCCGGAGGACTTGGAGTATACGCCGTTTGACAGCAAAGGCGGCTTGGGTGGGTTCTATCGGGTGTTCGGAGAAAAGTATCAGGAGATTTTGGACGAAATGAATGAGGAATTGGTAGCGTAAGGAGAGACAAAAATGGGTTTGTATGAGGGCATCAAAGATGTTGCCAAAGTTGTACAGCAAGCAGATAACATAGAACTGTATCGGCAACTATTGGATTTAAGTGCTCAAGCGCTAGATTTTCAAGCCGAGAATTCTAAACTGAAAGAAGAGATTGCAGATCTTAAAAAAGCAAAACTTGCAGAATCCGATATTGTATGGCATACTCAGCCTTTTATTACTTTGAAATCGAATCCAAAACCTATCTATTGTGCTGTTTGTTGGGCAAAGTCGCAGAAATTGATTCAAATGGCCGATACTGGAACTCGATATCATTGCTATAATTGTAATGGAATTGCTTATCACGAACATTAAGAGTAAAAGCAATTATAAGGAGGCCTGTATGAATCCATTTGAAGTATTTAGCTTCGCAAAATTATTTTCAACGGTGATGAACGGTCAAATGTCGGTGTCCTCGGCGGAAATGGAAGCTGCTTGTAAATTACTTAAGGAAATGGCAGACAACAATCAATGCATGACATCTGAACAAAAAGAAGCCTACAAACTCATGGTGGATTGCGCTAAGGAAGCATCGAAAGGAAAACAGTAAACGTGCAATATACAGAATATGAACTGGGTGAATTATTGCCATTTGAGCAACCAACAGCATATATTGTAAAGTCTACCGACTATAGCGATGCCTATGCCACGCCGGTTTTAACCGCAGGAAAGTCTTTCATTTTGGGAAAAACAAATGAAACCGATGGTATTTTTGACCAGTTACCAGTCATCATTTTTGATGACTTTACAACTGCAACTCAATTTGTGAATTTCAGATTCAAAGTAAAATCTTCAGCAATGAAGATTTTGCATATTAACACCGATTTAGTCATTCCAAAGTATATCTTTTATCGTCTACAAATCATCCAGTTCGACCACAGCACGCATAAGAGGTATTGGATTCAATCTTACTCAAAAATTAAAGTGTTAATTCCCCCATTAGACGAGCAATCCCGAATCGTTACCCGAATCGACGAGCTTTTTTCTGAGCTTGACAAGGCTGTTGATACTCTTAAAACTACAAAAGAGCAGTTAGAGGTATATCGGCAGGCTGTGCTAAAGGAAATTTTTGATTCTGTCTCAACAACATCGGTTCATATAAAAGACGTTTGCTTAGATATAAAGGTTGGAATTGTTATAAAACCAACTCAATATTATGTTTCCGAAAATGGTGTTCCTGCTTTTCGCAATGCAAATGTTCGTAGAGGATATATTAACGATACTGACTGGGTGATGATTTCAAAAGAAGGTCACCAGCAAAATTGTAGAAGTGAAGTTCACACAAATGATGTTCTTATCTCACGTTCCGGAGCAAACTTGGGAATGGCATCGGTCGTTCCTGCGCGGTATAATGGATACAATGCAATAGATGTGGTCATTGCCGTTCCGGATATATCCAAAGTTATTCCAGAATTCTTAGCACAATACACCAATTCTCCGATGGGTAGAGCTATTGTAAAGAAAAATGAACAAGGTGCCGCACAAGGTCACCTAAATGTATCTGCTTATGCAAATCTTCCTATTGGTGTGCCGGATTTGCAGGAGCAAGAAAAATTGGTAAAACAAATATCGGACAGGCTTTCCGTTTGCGATAGCATTGAAAAAACAGTTGATACCGCACTTGCACAGGCGGATGCAATGCGGCAGAGTATTTTGAAACAGGCGTTTGAAGGAACATTGTAAAAAGGAGTGAGTTTTGTGTCCTGTATTTATTACGGAAACCAAGAGGGATTAACCTATAATAAACGTGAACATGTTTTTCCGGCATCGCTGGGATGCAAAACAATGCTTCCCAAAGGATGGGTGTCTGACCAAGCTAATGAGTTTTTTTCTAAAATGGAAGATGATTTTACCCATCGCTCCCTGATTGCAATGGACAGGGCTTTCTGGGGGCCGGGGCAGAGAGGTTCTCTCTCAGTCAAGAAAGCAGCAAAAACAGATGTTTGTATAGGAGTTGATGAAACGGGAGATTGTGTTTTGTCATATCTGTCGCTGGGTGTGCCATATATTATCAGCCAGTTCAAAAGAGAAAAAGGCCGATTCCACATTCATCTTGACCCGACAAATAGAAATACAGCACTTTCTGACTTTATTGTTGCATTGAAAAATTTCACACCGAATTCAAAGTACATCCGAATTCCTACAAAAGAGCTTAAAAAATCCTGCATCGTAGGATATCATGACCGAAAATATTATATAGCATTTAATCCGGATGAAGTCAATGATTTTGCAATCGCTAAAGAAATCTCTTTTTTTCTAAAGTTTTCTGATAAAATTACGTCTGTTGATACTTTTCATGACAGCAAATCCCATATAACAATGGACCACCGATCTACAGAAACAAATGAGACTTCTCGGATTTGTTCTAAAACGCTTATGAACACATTAGCATATCTTCACGGGCCGGAATTTGTTCAACGCGACGAATTCAGGGATTTTCGTGAATGGATTTTAGAAGGGAAGCACCCCGAAAAATTTGCGACATTGCCAACAGTTCTTTCTAATCAACCATACGCTCAGACTTTTCCAGAAAAAGCACATTGGTGTTTATTTGGGATGATTAAAAACCATTTAGTGGGTGAAGTCTGTTTTTACGGGCATTTTGCGCGTACTTTCTCGATGGGGGTATTTGATGAAGCTCCTATCTATCACCTTGAAGGATTTATTTGTGATTGGGAAAATCAAACGGATTATAAATTACTGGACTATATTTTGAAATGCCGGCACCTTACAAACAAGAAAATTCCGAGGAATACAGATCGGAAGAGCA
>OIOM01000354.1_pt1 | contig 9938 bp, 6 predicted proteins | sample 1585621 | NCBI WGS metagenome assembly OIOM01 (sample SAMN02674605, study PRJEB24791) | human gut metagenome, SKBSTL067 | isolation source: stool | host: Homo sapiens | place: USA
ATCTGTCTATTAAAGTACTAATAGATAACTTCCGTTGTATTAGAGGTAAACTTGCATTCCCCTACTGCCAAACTTCTTTTTGGCTACGAGAAAACTATAATTGCAAGCTTCATTTATACAACTGCAAGTTCCGGTTATATAAATGCAACTTGCAATTATACAATCAGAACTTGCGTTTATAGTTTCTTCTTGGTCAAAGACAACTTATCCAATAAGGGAAAGGAAGTTTGCAATAAGAGTATAGCAACTTATCTACTGATAGATTGGAAAGAAGTAAAGCATTAATTCTGCCGATAAGGTAAGGTAAACCAGAAAGTAGATCCTTTGTTCTCTTTCGACTCCACTCCTATTTTCCCTCCCAAGCGGTCTACAATCGTATGGCAGATAGAAAGTCCCAGTCCGGTACCTTGCACAAAGGAATTGTACTTCACAAACCGTTCGAAGACATGAATACACTGTTCAGAAGACATTCCACAGCCTGTATCCGACACATAAAAATAAATCGTTTCAGGATCAAGCAAACGATATCCCATACGGATAGTACCCACCTCTGTAAATTTGATGGCGTTAACTGCAAAATTGGCAAGCAGCTGAATCAAACGGTTCTTATCCGTATACAATGTACATTGGGACAGTCTCTCCGCAAATGTGAAAGTCACATTATTGTGCCGAAGACGTAGCTGCATACTTTGCTCGATTTCTTCAAGCGTCTGGTTCACATCAATCAAGGCAGGATAGAAATCGAATGTACCGGCTTCAATCTTCGACAAATCCAGAATATCATTAATCAACTGGAGCAACAAATCCGTATTTGTTCCAATGAGTTCTACATATTCGGACATTTCTTCACGGTTTTCTACATGAGGAAGCATATTGGAGAATCCTACAATGGCATTGAGCGGGGTACGTATTTCATGACTCATGTTTGCCAGAAAAGCAGATTTCAATCGGTCCGACTCTTCCGCTTTGATTCTGGCAGCCTTTAGTTCTTTCTGTTGTTGGGCATTCGTCTGTTCCGCCTCCCATTGTTGGGATATATCACGGCACATACACAACAGATACTTTTTATCCAAAGGAAAGATACGGTTTTCGTAGTGATGTAAAACACCGTCTAGCATTAATTCATGCCTGGCTGTGGAGCTTTCTCCTGTGAGAATCACCTTATCCATATTCTTGCGGACACTTTCATAAGCCTCTTTGGGCAGAATGTCTTTTACGTTAGTGGTAGTGATATTGTTGGGGCTGATACCTTCTACGTGATTAGTTGCCGGAGAAGAAGCAAGCTCTATGATATTGGCGTCATGGTCGAAGACGGTGAGCATGTCAGGAAGAGCATCCAGTATCCGGGTACTATATTTATCACGAAAACGTCCTTTGGAGGGAGAGGAAGAATCTGAAGAATGAGAGGAAAGGAAATCTATTTTCTTCTCTAATTGTTCGATTATTTCTAAAAGATCCTCCTTTGTTTTGTTTTCGTAATTTCTCATAGAAGATTCATTATTATTCATTAGAATGTTGTAGAAGTTGTTTTATCTGTTGCAAATATAAAACAATATTCCGAGATGCTGACAGCCTCCCTAGTTATTATAATATAAAAAAAACGGATAGCTTTTGCCCTACTAATCAGAATGTTCTATCTTTGCATCCATTATATATAAATGATTTACAATATGTCTACAGAATTATTCTCTACTCTGCCCTATAAGGTGGCAGATATTACACTTGCTGATTTCGGACGCAAGGAAATCGATTTGGCAGAAAAAGAAATGCCCGGCCTGATGGCTCTTCGCGAAAAGTATGGAGAATCCAAACCGTTAAAAGGTGCCCGCATTATGGGGTCGTTGCACATGACCATTCAAACGGCTGTGCTGATTGAAACATTAGTGGCTTTAGGAGCTGAAGTACGTTGGTGCTCTTGTAATATATATTCAACGCAGGATCATGCTGCTGCTGCGATAGCTGCTGCCGGTGTACCGGTATTTGCATGGAAGGGCGAGACTCTTGCCGATTATTGGTGGTGCACGTTGCAGGCATTGAGCTTTGACGGCGGTAAGGGACCGAATGTGATTGTAGATGATGGCGGTGACGCAACAATGATGATCCACGTGGGTTATGATGCTGAAAATAATGCTGCCGTATTGGATAAGGAAGTACACGCGGAGGATGAAATAGAACTGAATGCTATCTTGAAGAAAGTGTTGGCAGAAGACAGTACTCGCTGGCATCGTGTGGCGGAAGAAGTGCGTGGCGTATCTGAAGAGACTACGACAGGCGTACACCGTTTGTATCAGATGCAGGAAGAAGGCAAATTGCTGTTCCCGGCATTCAATGTAAACGACTCGGTAACGAAATCTAAGTTTGATAATCTGTACGGTTGCCGCGAATCGTTGGCCGACGGAATCAAGCGTGCAACAGATGTGATGATTGCCGGAAAAGTAGTAGTGGTATGCGGTTATGGTGATGTGGGTAAAGGCTGTTCTCACTCCATGCGTTCTTATGGAGCGCGGGTGCTCGTGACGGAGGTAGACCCGATCTGTGCACTGCAGGCTGCAATGGAAGGTTTCGAAGTAGTGACGATGGAAGAGGCTTGTCTGGAAGGTAACATCTTTGTGACTACGACAGGTAATATCGATATTATCCGTATCGACCACATGGAGAAAATGAAAGACCAGGCTATCGTTTGCAACATCGGCCATTTCGATAATGAAATTCAGGTAGATGCTTTGAAACATTATCCGGGCATCAAATGTGTGAACATCAAACCACAAGTAGACCGTTATTATTTCCCGGATGGACATAGCATTATCTTGTTGGCCGACGGTCGTCTGGTAAATCTGGGATGTGCAACAGGACACCCGTCATTCGTGATGAGTAATTCATTTACCAATCAGACATTGGCGCAGATAGAACTGTTCAACAAGAAATATGATATCAATGTATATCGCTTGCCGAAGCATCTGGACGAGGAAGTGGCTCGCCTGCATCTTGAAAAGATCGGTGTGAAACTGACTAAGCTGACTCCCGAACAGGCCGCTTATATTGGTGTATCGGTGGACGGACCTTTTAAAGCAGATCATTATAGATACTAATTTGATTTACGATTAGACGATTTACCATTTACGATTGATAAATAAGGGAGATCGATATTCCACTGTTATCAATTGTAAATGTTAGATTGTCCGGTCGTATTTATTTTTATATTCAAACTTCAATCGTAAATAGTAAATCGTGTCATCGTAAATGAAAAAGTTTCTTCCTGACTTAATAGCCATTCTGGCTTTTATCATTCTTTCTTTCGCCTATTTTTTTCCGGCTGATATCGAAGGTCGTATCTTGTTTCAGCATGACACGGCTGCCGGAGTCGGTGCAGGACAAGAATCGAAAGAGTATCTCGAGCGTACCGGAGAACGTACGCGCTGGACAAACTCGATTTTTGGAGGTATGCCTACTTATCAGATGTCTCCGAGTTACGACTCGACAACGTCCCTGAAAGGGGTGGAGAAGGTTTATCGCCTCTTTCTCCCGGATTATGTAGTGCTGACTTTTATCATGATGCTGGGATTCTATATCCTCTTGCGGGCGTTTGGAATATCGGCCTGGCTGGCAGGATTAGGCGGAGTGATATGGGCATTCTCTTCCTATTTCTTCATTCTGATACCGGCAGGGCATATTTGGAAGTTTGTGACATTGGCTTATATACCACCTACGATTGCAGGTGTCGTTCTGGCTTACCGGAAGAAATACCTGTTGGGCGGAATCGTTACGGCCCTGTTCATCGCCCTTCAGATTCAGTCGAATCACATTCAGATGAGCTATTATTTCATGTTTGTGATTCTGTTTTTTGTAGGAGCTTACTTTGAAGATGCTTACAAAAAGAAAGAATTGCCTCATTTCTTCAAGGCTAGCGGGGTTTTAGCACTGGCTGCCGTGGTAGGAGTCTGCATCAATATTTCCAATCTGTATCATACGTATGAATATAGTAAGGAGACGATGCGCGGCAAGAGCGAATTGAAGCAGGAGGGAGCTGCTGCCAGTCAGACTAGTAGCGGATTGGATCGTGATTATATAACCAACTGGAGTTATGGTATCGGTGAAACGTTGACGTTGCTGGTTCCGAATGTAAAGGGGGGAGGATCAGGATCTACGATGTCACAGAGCGAAGCTGCTATGGCAAAGGCCAATCCAATGTATAACGGTATTTATTCACAGTTACCTCAATATTTCGGTGAGCAGCCGTGGACAGCCGGTCCGGTATATGTGGGGGCATTTGTGATGTTCCTCTTTGTATTGGGGTGCTTTATAGTGAAAGGTCCTCTTAAATGGGCGCTGCTGGGAGCTACTATCTTCTCGATTCTGCTTTCATGGGGAAAGAATTTCATGGGGCTGACGGACTTCTTTATCGATTATGTCCCGATGTATAATAAGTTCCGCGCTGTATCTTCTATTCTGGTAATAGCTGAATTTACAATACCTTTGTTGGCGATTTTTGCCTTGAAAGAGATTTTGAGTAAACCGGATATGCTGAAACAGGAAAAGAACTGCAGAGGAGTGATTGCTGCGTTGGTACTAACTGCCGGTGTGGCACTCATTTTAGCTGTCGCCCCGGGCACTTTCTTCTCCAGCTTTATAACGACACAGGAGATGACTGCTTTGAAACAAGCACTTCCTGCCGAACATTTGGCTCCGTTTGTGGCCAATCTGACTGAAATGCGCGAAGCCATTATTGCTTCGGATGCATGGCGCAGCTTCTTTATTATAGTGATCGGTTGCCTGTTCTTATTCTTGTATCAACTGCGGAAGTTGAAAGCCTCTTTCACACTGGCGGGTATTGCACTTTTGTGTCTGATAGATATGTGGAGTGTCAATAAACGCTATTTGAATGACGAACAGTTCGTGCCGAAGTCGAAGCGGTCAGAAGCATTCGTGAAAACACAGGCGGATGAGATTATTCTTCAGGATACGACTCCGAATTATCGTGTACTGAACTTCATCGGTTTCCCCGGTAATACATTTAATGAAAACAATACAGCATATTGGCATAAGAGTGTCGGTGGCTATCATGCAGCGAAACTTCGCCGCTATCAGGAAATGATAGACCATCACATCGTGCCCGAAATGAAAGAAACTTATCAGGCTGTGGCTACTGCCGGTGGACAGATGGACAGTGTGGATGCTTCTAAATTCCGTGTACTGAATATGCTGAATACCAAATACTTCATTTTCCCTGCCGGAGAGCAAGGGCAGGCTGTTCCTGTCATGAATCCTTATGCATACGGTAATGCATGGTTCGTAGATAAGGTGCAGTATGTAAATAATGCAAATGAAGAAATAGATGCTTTGAACGATATTCTTCCAACGGAAACAGCCGTAGTGGATGTGAAGTTTAAAGAACAGCTGAAAGGTGTGACAGAAGGATATAAAGATTCACTATCTACCATCCAGTTAACCAGTTACGAGCCAAATCGTTTGGTTTATAAGGCCTCCACTCCTAAAGACGGAGTTGTTGTTTTCTCTGAAATATATTATCCGGGATGGCAGGTGACTATCGATGGCCAGCCGGTGGATATTGCCCGTGCAGACTATATCTTGCGTGCGATAAATATGCCGGCAGGGGAACATACCATCGAGATGTGGTTTGATCCGCAAAGCATACACGTCACGGAAAGTATTGCTTATGCAGCATTGGCTTTATTGTTAATCGGAGTTATGCTTCTTGCGTGGACGCAGCGGAGCAAGATAGCGAAGAAGTCCTAAGCGAAATGAAATAGTACGTAAACCTGTTGTGTATCATAAGGTTATTAAATAAGGGCGGCTCTCTTCCTCACGAAGAGAGCCGCTACTTTACATTCACTAAAAAATTATGAAAAACAAACGCTGTTCATAGAAACATATTAAGTGTGATGTTTTAGAGATTTTTTTGTTCAAAGTCCGGACCCTTGTCAGGATGATTATCTTTGTGCATTTTTCTTTGAGAAGCTTTTTTACGTGCGGAATTTTGTTCGGCCTGCCATTTCTCATACTGTTCTTTTGTCAGAATCTTTTTTATTTTCTTTTCTTTGGTTTCTGCGGCTTTCTTTTGTGAGTCGGCAGAATTGGTATCTCTGCTCATCATCGGACCACCTCCCATTCTGCCCGGGAAACCATCTTCTCCCATCATTGGCGGTTGTCCTCCACCCATTGGCGGACGTCCTCCCCGCATACCGGGACCTTCTCCCATTGGTGGGCGATAGTCATCCGAATTTTGCATAGCCTTGAAAAATGCTTTTTGCTCTTTCAGGTTCAGCTTATATATTTTCTTATATTGTTTATCTGTCAGTTGGAGCAACTTATTCATTTGCTCTGTCATCTGGGTTGCTACCTTCTCTGGATTCAGAACTTCGCGTGGAAGATGCTTTTCTTGTTGCTGCCTTTCTTGCGGCTCATAGGCTTCTTGTGCATATATAAAACCTGCACAGCATGTTAAGCAGACTGCCAATCCTATCAATTTCATGTTTTTTCTCATTTCTCTTACTGCTTTTATTTGTTTTAATATCTCAAAGCTAAGTAGATACTGGAGCAGATAAAAATAAAATCGACTAAGGGTGGAGATTTGTCTATCAAATGCCTGACTTTTCTTCGTCCGATGGGTTTATGCTATTATGCTTTGGGGTGGAGGAAGGTTCCCCGCCTTGAAACTACAACAGTAACCTATTACCATTCTGAAAATATGATGAATAAAGGGTTTGATAATATAGGTGATAGGTTGAAAGAGGATTCTTGTTTTTATCTATGAGAGTGACTGTCCATTCATTTACCCATTGAAAAAGGAAAATATGAATATAAACAAATAGTTTGTGGATAGTCTCATTATGCTATAAGCTGCTAAATTTGTAGCCAATAATAGAGCATATATTATGAAAAGACTACTATTCATTTTTTCCTTTTTTTTCTTGTTCGTGTTAAACGGAAAAACACAGGAGGTAGAGATTCTGACATTAGAGGATTGCCTCCGCATTGGTATTGACAATAACTTGTCGCTAGAAGGAAAACGTAAAGAAATACAAAGAAGTAAGTATGGCGTATCTGAAAACCGTTCGAAGCTGTTGCCGCAAATAAATGCGATAGCCGGTTGTAGTAACAATTTTGATCCTCCGGTGTCCGTCACAGACGGATCATCTTACGGTGTTCCTTATAATATAACGCAGACGCTGCAACATTCTGCTAATGCAGGACTGGAAATGCAGATGCCGCTTTTCAATCAGACTCTTTATACTTCTATGTCCATAGCTAAAGTGATGGAAGAAATCAGTCGTCTGTCTTATGGAAAAGCTAGGGAAGATGTTATTCTTCAAATCAGTAAGATGTATTATCTCGGACAGGTCACGGCCGAACAAATCATGCTGATAAAAGCAAATATCACCCGTCTGGAAGAATTGAGAGATATTACACAGGCTTTCTTCGATAACGGAATGTCTATGGAAGTCGATCTGAAAAGAGTCAATATCAATTTGGAAAATCTGAAGGTGCAATATGACAATGCACAAGCAATGATGAAACAGCAATTGAATATGCTGAAATACATTATGGATTATCCGGCTGAAAAGGAAATCGCGCTGACACCGGTAAATACCGATAGCATTACTACGGTAGCCCTGACCGGCTTGTCGGAAAATATCTATGAACTTCAACTCTCACAATCGCAAGTGCAACTGGCGGAACGGCAAAAGAAGATCATTACTAATGGATATATCCCTTCTCTTAGTCTGACAGGTAGCTGGCGATATGCTGCATATACGGATAAAGGTTATCATTGGTTTCACTCCGGTCCGTCCAATCAATGGTTTCGTTCCTATGGAGTGGGGCTAACCTTGCGTATTCCGATTTTCGACGGACTGGATAAAACCTATAAAATAAAGAAGGCGATGATCGATATAGAGAACAAAAGACTGGCATGGGAAGATGCCCGGAAGAATCTGCAAACTCAATATCTGAATGCTGTGAACGACCTGATGAACAATCAGCGTAACTTTAAGAAACAGAAGGATAACTACTTGCTTGCCGAAGATGTGTACGCAGTCACTTCCGACCGTTACCGGGAAGGCATTGCTTCTATGACGGAAGTGCTGCAAGATGAAATGCAGATGAGCGAAGCTCAAAACAACTATATCAGCGCACATTATAACTATCGGGTGACTAACCTGATGTTGCTTAAACTAACCGGACAAATAGAATCATTAGTCAAATAATACGCAAATAACAATCATAAATATGGAAACAATGGAAAATAACCTTCCTTCCGCTACTCATCAGGAGAAAGCAAAAAAAATGAAGAAACTTCGTCGCTGGCAGATTGCTATCAGCCTTTTCGGAGTGGCTATTATTGTTTGGGGAGTGATTGAAGTGATCTGCCTTTTTTTGAATTATAGCCAGACGGAGACTAGTAACGATGCACAAATAGAACAATATGTGTCTCCTATCAATCTACGTGCTTCAGGTTACATTGACAAAATCTACTTTACAGAACATCAGGAGGTACATAAAGGAGATACTTTGCTGGTACTGGATGATCGTGAATATAAAATTCGCGTGATGGAGGCTGAAGCTGCCTTGAAAGATGCGCAAGCCGGTGCGACCGTCATCAATGCTACACTCAATACCACGCAGACAACAGCATCTGTTTACGATGCGTCTATTGCCGAGATTGAAGTACGGTTGGCGAAACTGGAAAAAGACCGGAAACGATATGAGAACCTCGTGAAACGAAATGCGGCTACTCCTATCCAACTTGAACAGATTGTCACTGATTATGAAGCTACGCGTAAGAAGCTGGAAGCTACGAAAAGGCAGAAAAAAGCAGCTCTTTCCGGTGTAGATGAAGTGTCCTACCGTCGCATGAATACCGAAGCGGCTATTCAAAGAGCAACAGCTGCGCTCGAAATGGCCCGGTTGAATCTTTCCTATACGGTTGTAATAGCTCCTTGTGACGGAAAACTCGGCCGTCGCTCATTAGAGGAAGGACAGTTTATTTCGGCAGGGCAGACCATCACCTATATTCTTCCTGATACCCAGAAATGGATCGTTGCCAATTATAAGGAGACACAAATCGAGAACCTGCATATCGGACAGGAAGTATTTGTCACAGTAGATGCCATTAGCGATAAAGAGTTTAAAGGCAAAGTCACCTCTATATCAGGAGCTACCGGTTCCAAATATTCATTAGTGCCGACCGATAACTCCGCAGGCAACTTTGTGAAGATCCAACAGCGCATCCCCGTACGCATCGACTTCACCGATTTATCGAAAGAAGACAACGAACGATTAGCAGCAGGCATGATGGTAGTAGTGAAAGCCAAACTCTAACCACCGTGTACCTATAATTCATAAATCATAATTCATAAATTAAAAATTAATGCCCTCTTATCCTAAAAATTATCCTTTCTATAGCTGGATGCCCAAACCGTTGGGTATTATCATTCTGTTATTTTTCTTTCTGCCGATTCTTACGGTAGGCGGGGTTTATTCGGTGAATAGCACTGAAATGATGAGCGGGCTTGGCATTATATCCGAGCATATCCAGTTTGCCAACTTTGTTACTTCTATTGGTATGGCAGCCTTTGCTCCTTTCTTATATCAGTTGGTGTGTGTGCGGCGGGAGAAGATGATGTGTATTGTCGGGTTTGCGTTCATGTATATATTCAGTTATATCTGTGCAAAGACAGACAGCGTTTTTCTGTTGGCGCTTTGTAGTCTTCTGACGGGTTTCTTGCGTATGGTACTGATGATGGTCAATCTGTTCACACTCATTTGGTATGCGGGTGGAATGGAAGCTACCCGCAATATTACTCCGGGGTTGGAGCCGAAAGATACTGCCGGTTGGAATAAATTGGACATTGAAAGATGTGTGAGTCAGCCGGCTGTTTATCTGTTTTTTATGATTCTAGGACAGTCGGGCACAGAGA
>OIOM01000371.1_pt1 | contig 9648 bp, 3 predicted proteins | sample 1585621 | NCBI WGS metagenome assembly OIOM01 (sample SAMN02674605, study PRJEB24791) | human gut metagenome, SKBSTL067 | isolation source: stool | host: Homo sapiens | place: USA
ACAGAAAGATTGGCATTGTGTGCCCAATGTCCGGCAAAATCATCCGTGCAAAGTTGGTTTTCCGGGTCCTGTCCAGACTAAACTTTCATTTATCAATCATTTGAAATACAGGTAATTATCTTTAGTCTGTATTGTCTTTGTGTTGTTATGGCTATTAAATGAAGTACAAAATTCTAACTTATGAGCAGACTTTTAATAAATAAAAAGTTAATGGATAAATGTAGTGGTAGTCTAAGATGAGAAATGGACTAATCTGAAAAAAATGAATATTTTTCCTCTCTCTCTTTTCATTTATCCATGTAATTTCTTTTATGACATAAAAACTAGCAACATTTTAAGATATTAAAAATCAAATAGATTGAATAATTGCTCTTGTTGAATGAATTCGACGTAAATAAAGCTTCCTGGAATGATTTATCTATCTTTTTATGCTATTTTGCAGAGAAATGTTATTGTGTGATAGCTTAAGGTTATAAGGAAAGTAGATGTTAGAACCCCATTCAGGAGTCCATAGTGTGGTTTATTTTAAACCAATAAGTAGTTTCTTTTAAAGGTAGGCGATGTTCCTTTTAAACCAACGACTTGTTTCATTATATCAAAACATCTTTTCGATAGTAGGAAAAAGTACATATTTATAAAGAATTATGCTATATATATTCAATAAAAAGAATATATATGATGTAAATGTGACTTTCTTTTTTCTATTTAGCAACTCAATAGAATCTTAATTCTTCTGCATATATGAAAAATAGAACATAATTTGAAATAACTAAGATGAAATATTTCAATCTTTACCTGGCAAGTTTAGCTCGAAGTTCTTTTAGTCTTTTTGCAGCCTGTAGATTATCCACCTTTATATATCTCATGAATGCAGATGGACTCTTATGCCCGGATATGCGCATAAGTTCTCCGGCAGGAAAGCCGGATAAATACATATTTGTGCAAAACGATCGTCGGCAAGTATGAGAAGAGATCATCTCCCATTTTTCATAGACTCTCTTTTCCCGTTCTTTCCCTTTTTTGCGAACAACTTCGATTTTCTGTTTTAGTTTTGCTCTTCGCCCTAATTCTTTAACCCTTTCGTTGAATATATATCTAGGAATTTTAGGTAAATCATAGTTGTACTTCTTGAGTATTTCCGGTACATAATCGATCATAGGGATTATGACAGCTTTATGCACTTTTCTCTGTTTGAGATTTATAATCTCATTATCTAAGTCAATATGTTCGGGACTTAATGTTGAGAGATCACTATATCGTAGTCCTGTAAAACACCCAGTAATAAAAACATCTCTAATCTCTTCCAATTGCTTATCATCTGACAAGTCTAACTCGTGTATTGTTGAAAGTTCCTTTTCACTTAAATAAATAGCATCAGTTTCTTCTTCTACGACCTTAAAATGCTTCAAGTCAATTGGAGGAATAACTCCTTTATCTATTTGATAATTAACAAATCCCTTTAACAAACGTATAATTTTTCCTGCAGAATTAGTGAGCAAGCCAACACTCCCATCGGGCTTTATAACCTTATAAAATAAATAGTCCATGAATTCATTGTAAAATATAAGATTCAGGTTATGAAAAGTAATTGGCTGCGATGAATGTTCTTTGAAAGCGATCAGATGTTTACGAAGTGTTCGGTAGTCTTTTATTTGGTCTGCAGAAACAACAAGAGCTTTTTCTGTAATATATCTTTCTAATGCGTCAAATATATCTACCCGATTAGGACGTAATTCATATTCTCTATTTTTTTTTAATTCAAGTAAAACAAAATCTACGGTTGGACTTATTCCGTTTATCTTAGCATATGTAAGAATTTCTCCAAGCTTGGACGTTATTCTAATCAGGCAGGCATCAATTTCATCATAGTTTGGACAAGCGCGCTTAATCCATCTCTTTTTAGAATCCCAGTGTTCCGGTTTAATACTGTATCCAGTAGAGATGAGCGTACGCTTAGTCCGATTGTAGTTATATCGAACATAAAGGACAGTAGTCCCTTCTCGAGTGACGTACCTAGGTTTAATATATGGAGTATATTTTGCGATAGTAAATCTGTATTGCTTTCGTATTGCAAAATTACAAAAGCTATTCGATATGAGCAATATCTCATCGTTAAAAGCTAGAACCTCCAAAAGCATAGTACTATCTAAAAAAGTGGATAAATATTGCTCAAAAAGGAAAAAAACTACTCAAATCACACTGTAGGAGAGTTATTTTGCACTTTAAAAACATTCGAAACATGAAAAAAGAATAGATTTTGTCCTTTCTTGAACACAGATTTTCCTAATATTTAGCATTAATTCCATTATTTTGTAGCGTTACAAATAAAATGCTATGGAAAAACAAATGGATTTGTATGAATCCTGGGTCCTACCTGAAACACACAATTCTATATAAACTTTTCCTCTAGCATTTATAAATATTCGACAGTACTGATTTTAATATATTATTTAGGTATAGCGATAAGAAAGGTAAGATTGCATTTAAAAGGTAATAGTAAGAAGGTAAAAAGAGAAATAAAAGAAAACGTAGGGTTTGTTTTTCTTTATAGGTAAACAAGATTGTAGATGGGTAACCTTAAAATTGTAGATTAATTAGAAAATATTTATGAAGAAACTACTAACAGTAATGGCCTTTTCGGTCGGTTTATTCGCAAATGCTCAAACCGGCAACTTTTTTAAACCAGTAAAAGAGGTAGCGCTACGTACTCCATCGGTACCTATCGTTGTTTCAGATCCTCACTTCTCTATCTGGTCTCCTTATGATAAATTAATGGAAGGAAGTACAGAACACTGGACTACAGCTAAGAAGCCATTAGTAGGGGCTTTACGCGTAGATGGTAAAGTGTATCGTTTCCTGGGTAAAGATCAAGTAGCTCTAATACCTATTGCTCCCATGACAAATGTGGAACGTTGGGAGGCTGCATATACTAATAGTCAACCAGCAAATGGATGGCAAGAATTCCAGTTTGATGATAGTAGTTGGAAAAAAGGTAAAGCAGCTTTCGGTAGCCGTGATATGCCACGTGTTCGCACAGAATGGAAAGGAGATAATACAGATATTTATATCCGACGTACATTTGAAATAAATGATTTGGATTTAACAGAGAATATTTTTCTTATTTATTCTCATGACGATGTATTCGAATTATATTTAAATGGAGAAAAACTGGTTGCTACAGATCTCGTATGGAAGAATAATGTAAACCTAAAACTTTCAGATGAAGCCAAGAAAAAACTTCGTAATGGCAAAAATGTGATTGCAGCGCATTGTCATAACACAACTGGAGGATCTTATGTGGATTTTGGTTTATATCGTGAAAAGAAAAATGCAGTAACATTTGAAAATGAGGCTGTACAGAAATCGGTAGATGTACTAGCCACTTCCAGTTACTATACATTCACCTGCGGACCTGTCGAATTAGATGTTGTATTTACAGCGCCTCAATTGATAGATGACTTGGATTTGTTGTCAACTCCGATTAACTACATCTCCTATCGCGTGCGTCCTCTTGATAAAAAAGAGCATGATGTACAATTCTATATAGAAACGACTCCGGTATTAGCAGTGAATGAGACTACTCAGCCTACTATTGCACGTACATTATCGAAAAATGGTATTAGTTATGTAGAAGCTGGCACCATCAACCAGCCGATATGTGATCGTAAAGGTGATTTGATTTGTGCTGACTGGGGATATGTATATCTTGGTAGTGTAAATGGAGCAGGAAAATCTATAAGTTTGGGTGACTATAGCGGAATGAAGGAAGCTTTTGTTAAAAATGGAACTTTAGCTTCAAGTAAGACCAAATGGATTACTCGTCGGGAAGAAAATACTCCTGCAATGGCTTATGTACATAATTTTGGAACTGTTACCAAAGATGGTAAAGATGGTTTCTTGATGATCGGTTATGATGACATTTATTCCATTGAATATATGTATGAGAAACGTATGGGATATTGGAAGCATGATGGTAAAGTAACGATTTTTGATGCTTTCGAAAAACTAAGAGATAACTATCAATCCATCATGGAGCGTTGTCGTGCACTTGATGAGCTTATTTATAGCGATGCAGAAAAAGCAGGTGGTAAAAAATATGCAGAAATATGCTCTGCAGCCTATCGTCAAGTTATTTCTGCTCACAAACTATTTACAGACAAAGAAGGCAATCTGATGTGGTTCTCTAAAGAGAATAACAGTAATGGTTGTATCAATACAGTCGACCTGACCTATCCGTCTGCTCCCCTGTTTTTGGTCTATAATCCTGATTTACAAAAGGCAATGATGACTAGTATCTTTGAATATAGTGCTAGCGGTCGCTGGGATAAACCTTTCGCAGCACATGACCTTGGCACTTATCCAATAGCTAATGGACAAGTTTATGGTGGTGACATGCCGATTGAAGAAAGTGGTAATATGGTGATTCTAACTGCAGCTATTTCGAAAATTGAAGGTAATGCAGATTATGCTAAGAAATATTGGGACATTCTAACGACATGGACCAATTATTTAGTAGAGTATGGACAGGACCCGGAAAACCAACTTTGCACGGATGACTTCGCCGGACATTGGGCACACAATGCCAATCTTTCTGTAAAAGCGATCATGGGAGTGGCCGGATACAGCGAGATGGCTCGGATGCTCGGATTGAATGATGTAGCAGACAAATATGCGGCTATAGCCAAGAAAATGGCGGTGAAATGGGAAGAAATGGCGAATGAGGGAGATCATTACCGTTTGGCTTTTGACCGTAAAGATACCTGGAGTCAAAAATATAACATGGTTTGGGATAAGTTGTGGAACCTGAATTTATTTCCTAACAATGTAATCGGAAAAGAAATAAACTATTACTTGACAAAGCAGAATCCTTACGGGCTTCCTCTGGACTCTCGTAAAGAATACACAAAATCCGACTGGATCATGTGGACGGCAGCTATGTCATCAGATAAGGAAACCTTCCAGAAATTCTCTGATCCTGTCTATAAATATATCAATGAAACAGTATCTCGTGTACCTATCAGTGACTGGCACCACACAGACAGTGGAAAATGGGTGGGCTTCAGAGCCCGTTCGGTGATCGGAGGATACTGGATGAAGGTATTAATGGATAAAGTTCAAAACAATCAATAATTTAAATCTAGTGTATTATGAAATGTAAAACTATGAAACATGGGAACATAGGGCTACAATGCATGATGTTGGCATTCATCTTTGCAGTTTGTTTTAGCAGTTGCAACGACGACAAAGACGCAACATCAGCGCCTTATGATCCGAATCAGCCGGTAGAGGTGACGGATTTCACGCCTAAATCAGGAGGTGGAAAGAAGAAAATGATCATCTATGGTAGCAACTTTGGAATAGATCGTTCCATTATTTCTGTTAAGATAGGTGGAAAAGAAGCTATAGTTGTTAGTGCTAAAGGTTCCAGTATTTACTGTTCTACACCGGAAAGCTGCTTTGAAGGAACTATAGAAATAAAGGTAGGGGAACAAACTGTGGTAGCATCTGAAAAATATCAGTACGAGCCACAAATGGTAGTGACAGATTTATGTGGTGATGTAGATGAATTGGGCAATGGAAATGTTGTAGAGACTGGTCCGTTCGACAATTGTGGGAAGATAGCTTATCCTTTTTGGTTTTCTTTTGATCCTCAACATCCTCATATTCTTTATTTGTCTCAAACTGTTACTGATAATGAAAAAAATAGACCTTTACGGGTGTTGGATTTGGAAAAGAAAATGATCTATTCCAAGGCTTTGACTAATATTGATCGTGCTACTACTATTACATGGACTAATGATGGTGACATGATACTAGCTGTTCCCCAGAATGGTGGTGCAGAGAATAGAAACAACATTATTTTAAAGCGTGGAAGTAGTACGGACGGACAGGATTTCAAAGAGTCCAGTTGGGTCGCTTTGGCACGTGGTAATGCTTGCAATGGATCTATGATTCTTCCACAAACGGGAGAGCTCTACTTTAATCATCGTGCAACAGGCAATGTATACAGATATAATTTTGAAGAAAACGGCTATAATAACAATCCAAAAGTTCCTGGCGGAGCAGGGTTGGAAGAACTTCTGGCATTTAGTGTACCTAATCAGACGGTTGACTTTAGTATGGTTCCTCATCCAACAGGTAAATATATTTATATCATCATGCATGAATCGCATTATATACTTCGTTCCAATTATGATGAGGAAACTAAAAAGCTGGTGACTCCGTACATTGTATGCGGACAATCCGGTCAGGCTGATTATAAGGATCTTGTAGGTATCAATGCACGTATCAATAAGCCTGGTCAGGGTGTTTTCGTACTGAATGAGGAGTATAAGGCAGCTAATAAAGATGACTGGTATGACTTTTATTTTACAGATACAGAAAATCATTGTATTCGAGTATTGACTCCGGATGGAGTGGTTTCTACGTTTGCCGGGCGTGGTTCTGCCTCTGCAAGTAGCTATAAATGGGGTAAGCAAAATGGAGAAGTACGTGAAAGAGCTCGTTTTAATAAGCCGGTAGCTTTGGCTTACGATGAAGCAACAAAGACTTTCTATGTAGGTGATTCGGGAAATTTTAAAATTCGGAAAATTGCAAAAGAACAAGCGTCTGACGATTTAGGTGAAGAAGATTCTAATGACAATCAGAGCGAAGAAAATCAATAAAAAGAAGAACACATGAGAATAAAAGAATTTATTACGATTTGTCTGTTATTAGTCTCTGTTTCCCTTTTTGCTCAAGAGAAGACTATTGAGGTAACGGGAGTTGTGACAGATATGAATAAAGAACCATTGGTTGGTGTCAATGTAACAGTGAAAGACAAACCTGGTTTAGGAGCGATAACAGATATCAACGGACGTTACAAGATAAACATAGAGGAATTTTCTCGTTTGGTATTTTCGTATATTGGTTTTGATACACAAGAAATATTGGTGAAGCACCAAAATCTGGTCAATGTGTCAATGAAAGAATCGGAGGCTAGAGAAATTGATGAAGTAGTAATTACGGGAACGGGTGCGCAGAAGAAATTGACTGTGACTGGTGCAGTGACGAATGTAGATGTAGAGGTGCTGAAATCAAATCCTACGGCGAATCTTTCTAATGCATTGGCCGGAAATGTATCAGGTGTCCTTGCCATGCAAACTTCTGGACAACCGGGTGTGAATACTTCTGAATTCTGGATTCGGGGTATATCCACTTTTGGTGCCAATAGCTCTGCATTAGTGTTGGTTGACGGTTTTGAACGTGATTTGGATGAAATCAATATCGAAGATATCGAGTCCTTTACTGTATTGAAAGATGCTTCTACGACGGCGATTTACGGTTCTCGTGGTGCAAACGGTGTAGTATTGATTACTACTAAACATGGTAAAGAAGGTAAGATTAAAATCAATGCCAAAGTGGAGACTTCTTATAATGCGCGTACCATTACACCGGAATTTGCAGATGGCTATAGCTATGCTATGTTAATGAATGAAGCACGTATAACTCGTAACCAAGAGAGAATTTATCAGAACGATGAAATGGAAATTCTGCGATTGGGACTTGATCAGGATTTGTATCCGAATGTAGACTGGATGGATGTACTGTTAAAAGATGGAGCCATGACTTATCGTGCCAATCTGAATATGAGTGGTGGAGGTAGCACGGCACGTTACTTTGTATCGCTTAGTTACGTGAATGAAGAAGGTATGTACAAAACAGACGATGCCATGCGTAAGGATTACAATACTAATCCTAGTAGTCAACGTTGGAATTACCGTTTAAATACGGATATCGATGTTACGAAGACTACTCTTGTAAAAGTGGGGGTATCCGGTTCATTAAAGAAACGTAACGCACCGGGACAGGGCTCTAACGTATGGACTTCATTGATGGGGCAGAACCCAATCAGTATTCCTGTGATGTATTCTAACGGTTATATCCCTGCACATGGGACAGAAGATAATCGCAAGAATCCTTGGGTACTTGCCACACAGACTGGTTATAAAGAAATCTGGAATAATAAAATTCAAACAAATATTTCTTTGGAGCAAAAGTTGGACTTCATTACCAAAGGTTTGCGTTTTGAAGGGCGTTTCGGATTCGATACGAACAATCAGAGTGAAATAAACCGGATAAGAATGCCGGAGACATGGCGTGCTCAAAGAGAACGCGATGATGACGGAAACTTGATCTTTAAGCAACAAAGCCCCGAATCACCGATGGAACAATCCAGTGCCTCCAGTGGAGAGCGCCGTGAATTTCTGGAAGCGTTTTTACAGTACAATCGTGCATTCCACGCACATCATTTGAGTGGGACATTGAAATATAGTCAGGATGCTTATCGGACCACGGTTGATATTGGAACGGATGTAAAGAATGGCATTGCCAAACGCCACATGGGATTGGCCGGTCGTGTAAGTTATAACTGGAACTATCGCTATTTTGCTGATTTCAACTTTGGTTATAACGGTTCGGAAAATTTTGCAGATGGACATCGTTTTGGCTTTTTCCCCGCTTTTTCTCTCGCTTGGAACATAGCAGAAGAAAAGTTCATTAAGAAACATTTGAAATGGATGAATATGTTCAAGATCCGTTATTCTTATGGTAAGGTTGGTAGTGACAAACTTAAAATAGGTGATACGGAATATCGTTTCCCCTATTTGTACACGATCAAAGATGATGGAAGTGGCTGGACTTGGAGTGATTACGGCTCTTCGGACAATGTATATACGGGAATGTACTATTCGCAGCTGGCCTCTAACAATGTTACCTGGGAAATTGCAACCAAGCACGATGCGGGTGTGGATTTATCCTTATTCAATGATAAGTTTACGGCTACTGTGGATTACTTCCATGAACAGCGTGATGGTATTTATATGGAACGTAAATATCTACCGGGTATTGTGGGTGTAACTGGTAATCCGAAAGCAAATGTGGGAAGTGTCCGCTCGGAAGGTTTCGACGGTAACTTTGCTTACAAACAGAAGATAGGTAAAGTCAATCTGACTGTTCGTGGTAATTTTACTTACAGCAAAAATGAGATCCTGGAGAAAGATGAAATGAACGCAGTTTATCCTTATCAGAAAGAGGCTGGTTACAGGGTTAATCAGGCGAAGGGATTAATAGCTTTGGGATTGTTTAAAGATTACGATGATATACGCAATAGTCCGCAGCAAACTAATTGGGGAAAGGTGCAACCGGGTGACATCAAATATAAAGATGTCAATGGAGACGGAATTATTAATGGCAGTGATGAAGTAGCTATTGGTGCGACAACGAAACCTAACCTGATTTATGGTTTTGGTATCTCTGCACAATGGAAAGGGTTCGATTTCAATGCACACTTCCAAGGAGCAGGCAAGTCTTCGTTCTTCATTAATGGCCCTACCGTATATGCCTTTAATGGTAGTCAGTGGGGAAATGTCCTGACGAATTTGGTGAAAGACCGCTATATCGATGCGGAGACAGCTGCTACATTGGGTATTCCCGCCAATGAGAATCCTAATGCTTCGTATCCTAGGCTTAGTTATGGAGGTAACGATAATAACTATAGAGCTTCTACTTACTGGCTCAGGGATGGTTCTTATTTACGCTTGAAAACATTGGAAGTGGGTTATACATTACCGAAATCAATTGTGAACAAGATACGGTTTAACAAGATAC
>OIOM01000396.1_pt1 | contig 9342 bp, 10 predicted proteins | sample 1585621 | NCBI WGS metagenome assembly OIOM01 (sample SAMN02674605, study PRJEB24791) | human gut metagenome, SKBSTL067 | isolation source: stool | host: Homo sapiens | place: USA
GAGCTGGGCGCACAGGCGCAAAGTACGGTACTGAAGACGCTTACGGATCCGAAGACCGGCGAGGTGTTGGTGACCGATTTCGTCGTACGGGCTGTCAAAACGTCCTGAAACAACTTAAAAGTGCAACCGATTGATATGAAACGCTCGTTTTGAGGCGTATTGCCTAGAGCCTTTTTGTCTTTGAATTGTCACAATACTGAAACAAACATTTATACATTCGCAGGGAGTCAATACGAATGAATCAGAAACCTCGACGTTTGATGCATCGGGCCATGCCGCTGATTCTGGGCGGCAGTCTGGTGAAGCAAATCGTGATTGCTTTGGTGCTCGGCATCCTTCTTGCTCTCGTTGCTCCGGGCGCAGCCGGATCCGTGGGCATTTTAGGTGGCCTTTTCGTGTCGGCATTGAAGGCGGTGGCCCCGATTCTTGTTTTCGTCCTGGTGGCAGCTGCCATTGCAAACCATCAGTCAGGCACGGCCGCACACATGCGACCGATTTTGGTGCTCTACCTTGTGGGCACCTTTGCGGCGGCAACGACGGCGGTTATTACTTTCTTCCTTTTCCCCGTGTCGGTGAACCTGATTGCCGACGCAAAGGAGGTTGCTGCGCCCGGCGGCATCGAAGAAGTGCTCAAGAACCTCGTCTACAGTGTCGTTGACAATCCCGTCAAAGCGCTGATGCAGGGCAACTATATCTGCATCCTTTTCTGGGCGATCGGTCTGGGCATTGCCATTCGCAAGGCCAGTGACACGACCCGGCTGGTGATGAACGACATCGCCGACGGTGTTGAATTTATTGTTCGCATCGTGATTCGTTGTGCGCCGATCGGTATTTTCGGATTGGTGGCAAGCACCTTTGCAACCGAGGGGCTGGAACTTCTGGTCAATTACGCTCAGCTGCTGATTCTGCTGGTGGGCAGCATGCTCTTTGTGGCGTTGGTGTTGAATCCTCTGATCGTTTGGTTCTGCATTCGCAAAAACCCGTATCCGCTCACGTTCCAGACGCTCCGCGAGTCTGGCATCACGGCGTTTTTTACGCGTTCTTCGGCGGCCAACATTCCCGTCAATCTCAATCTGTGCAAGCGTCTTGGACTTGATGAAAGCGTCTATCTGCTCTCGATTCCGCTCGGCGCCACAATAAACATGGCCGGTGCCGCCATCACGATCACAACCTTGAGTTTGGCAGCTGGTTATACGATGGGCGTGGCGGTAGACATTCCGACGGCCATTCTGTTGTGCGTGGTGGCAAGCCTTTGCGCCTGCGGCGCAGCGGGTGTGCCCGGCGGCTCGCTTATGCTTATTCCGTTGGCCTGTTCGCTCTTTGGGCTTGACAGCAACATCGCCATGCAGGTGGTGGCCGTGGGTTTCGTGATCGGCGTGGTGCAGGATTCCTGTGAAACGGCGCTCAATTCCTCTTCGGACGTGCTCTTTACGGCAGCGGCTTGCATGCTTTTGGATCGCAACAAGGCTCAGCGTCAAGCTGAAGTGCAGGAAGCTTTGAAGGACATCTGACGAACGCAAAACGCTAAAATCCGCAGCTGTTAGCGATTCGTGCGGCACGACTCGATTCGGGACGTGCCGCTTTTTTGGTGAGACGGTTTTGGCTGATTCGGCGAGCACAATTTTGACGAGAGCGCACGACATTCTTCATCGGGTGTTCGGATTGCATGACTTTCGCGGCTTTCAGGCCGATGTGATCGAAACGTTGGCTCAAGGGTGCGACGCACTTGTTCTGATGCCCACCGGCGGCGGCAAGAGTTTGTGTTATCAGATCCCGGCTTTGCTGCGCGAGGGGGTGACGATTGTTGTGTCTCCTCTGATTGCCCTCATGGCCGATCAGGTGGCAGGTCTCGAAGAGTTGGGCATTCCGGCAGCCTACCTCAATTCTGCCTTAAGCTGGCCGCAGCAGCGTGATGTGCAGCGGCAGCTTGCCGCAGGCAACATCAAACTGCTTTATGTCGCTCCCGAACGACTGGTGATGCCCGGCACCGTTGAGCTTTTAAAGCGTATCAAGGTGGGGCTCTTTGCGATTGACGAAGCGCACTGCGTTTCGATGTGGGGGCACGATTTTCGACCTGAGTACGGAGCGCTTTCGATGCTGCGCGAGCAGTGGCCCGAGGTGCCTCGTGTGGCACTCACGGCCACGGCAGACCTCAACACGCGCCGAGAGATCGTTGAGAAGCTTCTGATCGAGCCCAAAGAATTCGTTGCGAGTTTCGATCGCCCTAACATTCGTTACCGCGTGGCTGAAAAAAGAAAGCCCGCCGAAACGTTGCGCGAGCTTGTCGACTTCATCAAGGAAGAGCATGCTGGCGACACGGGCATCGTCTACTGCATGTATCGTGCAACGACGGAGGACGTCGCCAAAACACTTTGCAGTCACGGACTTCGTGCGTTGGCTTATCACGGCGGCATGACTCACGAGGAACGCACTGCCAATCTTGAAACCTTCCTGCGCGAAGACGGTGTGGTGATGGTGGCCACCATCGCTTTCGGCATGGGCATCGACAAACCCGACGTGCGCTTTGTGGCGCACCTGGATATGCCCAAAAGCATCGAAAATTATTTTCAGGAAACGGGACGTGCCGGACGAGACGGAAAGCCTGCAGATGCATGGATGGCCTACGGTTTGATTGACGCAGTCAATCAGCGTCGCCTCATGGAGATGGGCGGCGGTGACGAAATGTATGCGCGGCTGACTCGCACCAAGCTCGAAGCGATGCTTGCTCTGGCGGAAACCGCGGGCTGCCGGCGACAGATGATTCTGCGTTATTTCGGCGAAGAGTCCGGTCCCTGCGGAAACTGTGACAATTGTCTTGAGCCGCCCAAGATGCAAGAAGTTACCGAAGACGCCAAGCGTTTGGTGAGCTGCATTTGGCGCGTTAATCAGGCAGGCGGTACGCCCTTCGGCGCCAACTACATCGTGCAGGTTCTTCAGGGTGAACTTACCGACCGCATTCTTTTAAACGGTCACGACAAACTTTCCACGTTTGGCATCGGCAAACACTTGTCGGCCGAAGAGTGGCGGCGCATTTTGCGTCAGCTTATCGCCCGAGACATTGTGCGTGTGGAAGCACACAATATGGGCGGCCTAACGCTTGGTCAGGCGAGGGGGCTGTTAAAGGGTGATGAACAGATTTTCATTCGCAGTACGCAGAAGCCGGCCAAACGGCGTCGTCGTGTCTTTGAGGAACTTACGGGCGAGGATCTGGTCATTTTTGAGCGCCTGAAGCAATGGCGGCGGGAAAAGGCCAGCGAAACGGGAAAATTGCCTTATCAGGTCTTCAATGACGCTACCCTCGAAGATATCGTGCGGCTCCGTCCGGTCAACAGCGGTCAGCTTGCGCAAGCTTCGGGCGTTGGGGAAGTGAAACTTGAACGATACGGCCGCGAGGTGCTTCAAATCATTCGCGAATACATCGCTCCCGGAAAGCGCGCGTAGCCGTCGTTTTCGGTAGCATAGTCGGCGTATCGGATTCAAGGAAAACTTATGAGTGACTCGATTGATTACATGCAGGCGGGACCTGCAACGGTTTTGGTGCATGCAGGGCGTCACCGCAATAAGGAACATCGTTTCGTCAACCCGCCGATTGTCAAGGGCTCAACCGTGCTGCACGAGTCTGTCAAGGACATGATTGAGCGCGAGGAACATCGCAACCAATTGATCGAGGATGTGCCCACGTACGGTATCTGGGGCACGGAAACGCATCAAGCGTTTTACGAAGCTATGAAAACGCTCGAGGGCGCCGCGGGCGTCTGGGCGTTTGCATCGGGACTGGCGAGCATGACAACGCCGCTTTTTGCGTTTGTGCATGCTGGGTGTCATGCGCTTTTCATGGACACAATCTATGGCCCCACGCGTGACTTTGCTGAAAAGATTCTCGTGAAAATGGGTGTGGAAGTAGAGTTTTTCGACCCTTATATCGGCGCGGATATTGAAAAGAAGTTCAAGCCCAACACGACGCTTTTGGTGATGGAAACTCCGGGGTCTCATAGCTTTGAATTGCCTGATGTGCCGGCGATTGCTGCCGAATGCAAGAAGCATGGTGTCTGGAGCGTGATCGACAACACGTGGGCGACGCCTCTTTACTTCAAGCCCCTGGCCGTGGGCGTCGATGTGGTTGTGCATGCCGCCACCAAATACATTGCCGGACATTCCGACATCTTGATGGGCGTGGTGTGCTGCAACGAAAAAGCCTGGCCCAAGGTGTTTGACGCTGTGACAACAATGGGACAGACCGCAACGCCCGACGACGTTTATGTCGCTTATCGAGGTTTGCACACGATGAAAGCGCGCATTGAAGCGGCTTTTGAAAACGCCAGGCAAGTGGTTGCCTGGCTTCAGAATCGTCCCGAGGTTGAAAAGGTGCTCTGGCCGGTTCTTGAAAGCCATCCGGATCACGCGATTTTCAAGCGCGACTTTACGGGCGGAACAACGCTTTTTTCCGTGGTCTTCAAGCCGGAATTCGACGGCAAATTGGCGCCGATGATTGATGCGCTCAAAATTTTCGGTCGCGGCTATTCCTGGGGTGGCTTCGAGAGTTTGCTGATTCCGGGCTACGGCAAGCGGACTGAACGAAACTCTCCTTTCAATCGCATGGTTCGCGTGGCCGTCGGTCTGGAAGATCCTAAAGATTTGATTGCCGACTTGCAGCAGGCTTTTGAAAAGCTCGCGAACTGAGAGTCTGTGTCAAAAAAGCCTCACAGCGGGTGTAGCGTTGGATTTTTGGCGTGAAATTGACTGCGATGTCCGTATGTGCGGCGGTCGTGGTGTAGACTCAAACGGATGACCTGCGTTTGAACGCAGACGCGGGCGTTGTGAACGTGGATTGAGAGCAGATCCTGCAAACCGAGGAGAAAGAAATGATTTTGCAGAAGATCAGAGGTTTTTTTGAATGGCTTGGCAAGCGAAGCATGGCAAAAAGCCGCAAGGCGCTCAATTACGAATGGACAACGATGCGTCCCGAGGGGGAAGCACCGGTTAAGACCGTGAATATCGATGAGCCGGAGGCTTCCGTGCACCCCGCGCCCGTGAAGACCGTGGAGGTTGAATCGGTCAAGCCCGCTGCGGCGGCTCCCGTTGCTGCAACCCAGAGCGCTGCGGTTGATGCGGAAAAGCAAATGGTTGCCGTACTTAAAGTACTGACCATTCGCGACGCCGTTGAGGCGCTTCAGGCCAAGTTTGAGAACGCGGCCGATGTGCGTCGCAGTCGTGTGGCTCTGTTGGCTTATCTGAAGGATTCACCCGAAGCGGTTGCTTTCCTGCAAGAAAAGGTCAAGGAAAAGAAGAAGGCGACAAAGAAACCCGCAAAGAAGACTCCTGTCAAGAAGCCGGCACCTAAGAGTGTTCAGGAGGCAAGCTCCGTGCAGGCGGATGTTGCCGAAGAAAAGAAGCCTGTTAAAGCGATTAGGAAACCTGCCGTGAAAAGGGCGGCTCCGAAAAAGGTTGCTGTGACCGAACTGGGGACACCGGTTGAGACTACGGCAGTGGAACCGTCTGTCGAAGCAGCTTCAAAGGGCGAAGAATCGAAGCCAGTCGTTAAGAAGACCGTTCGCAAGACAGCGGTCAAACGAACAGCGGCAAAGAAGACGGCCACGCCGACTGAAGAGAAGCAAGAGGCTCCCGTAAAGAAGACTGTCGCGAAAAAGACAACGACAAGAAAGCCTACGGCAAAGAGGTCGACTGCGCGTAAGGTTGCACCCAAAGTGACGGATGAAGTCAAACCGGCAGAGCAATCTGCCGAAGCGGCTCCTGTTGCCGACAAGGCTTCATAAGTAGCGGTCGTTCAGGACCACGACAAAGGCGCCCGCGGGCGCCTTTGTTTCGTCAGTGATGTACGCTGATGCCGAGCGCTTTGAGTGAGGTTCCCACTTCAAGCGAGAAGTACGCTGTGGAAATCACGATCATGGCCACAGAGGCGAGCAGGAAAACATGCTTGGCGGTGTCGAGATCCAAATCGAAAATGGCTCCGAGCGTGCTTGTCAGAACGAGCAGCCCCGCACAGGCCGCCGAGAGCACCACAAAGAGAATCGCTTTGCGAAGCAGTTCGGCACGATGAAAGATGAGTTCGATGGCTTCGGCCAGATGCGGATCGGTGCCGCCCGTCATTTCATCGGCGTGCAGAAGCTGACGGACGCGTGCGGTTGTGTGGTCGTAGCGAGCCGACATCGTTAAAAGCAGAAGACCGACGCCCGAAATGAGCGTAATCGGCGTAAGTGCCGAGCTGAGGATCAGCGAGAAATCAATGTGATTCATAGCAACCGGGCAGATTAGTTGGTGAAACGACGGCGGCGGATGGCGCTTTCCTGTTCCTTGCGCAGTGCCAGAGCTTTGAGCGACGTGGTCACTTCAAGCGCAAAGAAAACGGTGGAGATGACGATCAAGCCGACGCAGCACAAGAGGAGCACGTGCTTGGCGACCAGAAGGTCGACCCCGAACATCCCCTCAAGTGTGGACGCTAAAACGAGCAGGCCGGAGCTGGCTGCCGATAGCACGACGAAAAGAATGGCTTTGCGCAGCAGTTCGGCTCGGTGATAGTTGAGAATCAGACGTTCTTCGATGCCCGGGTCAAAATCCGGAGAGCGTCCTTGTTGGCGAAGATTCTCGCGGACGCGGTCGCAGGCTTGTGCATAGCGGGACGACATGGCCATGAGCAGCAGCCCCACGCCTGAAATCAGGGTGATGGGCGTGAGTGCCGAGCTCAGGATGGAAGCAAAATCAATGTGCGGCATTTGACACTGAAAAAAGAAAATTGGACGCCCCTTCGAGGGATTTCGAAAAGGGGCGCAAATTTTATTCAATTTCAGTGGGTTCGGACGATTTGAGGAAAGAAATTTCTTTCGGTGCCACGATGCGGTGGAAATCTTCGGTGTTGATGATGATGGAGACGTCGCGCGCTCCCGCATTGAAGGCGAGCTCTTCGTAACGGGTAAAAAGCGTCGGGTCGGCAACGCCGAGAAGTTTTTCATGCAATGCGACGGGCGGCACGGCCCCCAGAATGCAACCGGTGAGCTCCATTACTTCTTCGGGACTGCAAAGACCGGCGCGGGTGGCGCCCAGAGCATGCGCGAGCATTTTAAGGTCGGCTTGCTGGTCGGCCGGCAGCACGGCAAGGACGTATTGTTTGACGCCGTTTCCCTTGGCCATGCACACCAGTGCTTTGGCGCCTTGTCCCACCTCGGTACCGCGCACTTTGGCAACCGATTCGCTGGAGCGGTCGCCTGCGGGGTGATGCACGACGCGATAGCGAGCCTGACCAGCATCAAATTTCTCGCAGAGTTTTTGAAGAACGTTTTCAACCATAATGTGTCTTTTCACAAACTAAAACGGAAAAACATTCTCATCATAAACGCATCGCGCGAAACCAAAATAAAATGAAAGGCCTTAAACCGCGGAGGCGGTCATTGATGACAATGAATGGAAAGTATGGTTGAAGGCACCGTTTTAGGGTTTGATTTCGGCGAAAAGCGAATCGGCGTGGCCGTCGGTTCGACGCTGACGGGTTCGGCACGACCGCTGTGCATTATTCAGGCCGGCGCCGGAAAGGATGCCAAATGGCAGGTCATTGCCGATCTGGTGGTCCAATGGGAGCCGTCGGCATTTGTTGTGGGACTGCCCACACAGCGCGACGGATCGGCGGAACCGGCCACACGCATGGCTTTGAATTTTGCCAAGCGACTTTATGGCCGAACGAAGTTGCCTGTTTACATGACCGACGAGCGCTTTTCGTCGGTGGTGGTGGACGACGGTACTGGGGCGTTTGACGATAAGTCGGCCGCCGTTATTCTTCAGCAATGGTTTGACGAAGGCTCTCCCGAGTGTCGGCCACAGGACATTGAAATTCAGTAAAGGCAGGTGGAAGATGCAAATGCTGATCGGTGCGGCTCGTTTTATTGCCGTCTTTGTGTACATCTTGTGTTGCTTTGTCATCATTTTCGGTGTGTTTCCGTTTTCAACTCCCGAAGGGAAAGGGCGCATCATTCGGCGTTGGTCGGCTCGTATCTTGCGTTGGCTCGGCGTCAAAGTGGACGTTTTCGGTCAGTACAGAGGAGATGCTCGCGTCCGGGACAGCGGACGCACGCCCGGCCAGGTCGGTCGCCTGATAGTGGCCAACCATATTTCGTTTTTGGATATTTTTGCGCTCAACTGCGTATTTCCGTCCGCGTTCGTAGCCAAAGCTGAGATTGCGCGTTGGCCCGTGTTCGGCATGATTGCCAAGTCTGTGGATACGGTTTTTATTGAGCGCGGCAACCGTCGTTCGCTGATCAATACCGCGGAGGCCATGGCCAAGGCCTTGGATGAAGGCCGAAATCTTCTGATGTTTCCGGAAGGAACAACATCCGACGGTACCGGTCTTAAGAAGATGCATGGCAACCTGATGGAAGGAGCCGTGCGCCGGCGCGCTGAGGTAATCCCCGTGGTGCTGCGGTATAAAACGCAGGGAAAAGTGACGACTGTTCCGGCTTATGTGGGCGATGTCGGCCTTTTTGAATGCCTGTGGAAAGTGGTGACGATGGAAGATCTTCACTTGGAAATTCATATGCTCGAACCGCTTCGCGGAGACAATCGCCATGAATTGTGCCGCCGGGTGAGCGCGGATATGTGTGCATTGATCGGATGTGTCGATCCGTTGGCAGAGTTGGAAACTGTATCCGCAGCGGTCGCTGAAAAAGAAAAAGCAGGTGCGTGATGTTTGATGGAATTGCCAAATTCGAAGTGCAGGTCAAGCCTGAGGATCTTGACGAACTCAACCACGTCAACAACGTCGTGTATATGCGCTGGATGGAGATGGCCGCACGAGAGGGCAGCGCTTTGGCCGGTTGGCCTACGGAACGCTATTTCAAGGAAGGACTTGGTGCGTGGGTGGTACGCAAGCACTGGATCGAATACCTGCGTGACTGCAAATTGGATGACACTGTCGAGGTCTATACCTGGGTGCAGGAGTTCTCTGCAAGCACCAGTTTGCGACGTTACGCGATGAAGGTCAACGGTAAATTGTGTTGCGTGGCAGCAACGGAATGGGTTTATATTGATTTAAAGACACGACGTGCGAGCGAGCTGCCAGAACAAGTTGCATCCTGCTTTCAGATTGTGCCTTCTGATGATCTGCGCCTTAAGGAGCTCGGCATTGCTCGCCCTGTTCGCTATTTACCCACGGCAATGCGAACAACCCATGCGACTTGATGCAAAGCGACGCGATTATTTGAAGTTTTTTACCTGAGCAAGCGTTTTCAATCGTGTCATAATCACCTGTGCTCTTGTAAGTGAACGCAGGTTCAGGATGTCTTGCGCTCTTTTTTCTGTCATTCGATATGTCTCTATCCGATCCATTCTTAAGCATTG
>OIOM01000438.1_pt1 | contig 8583 bp, 6 predicted proteins | sample 1585621 | NCBI WGS metagenome assembly OIOM01 (sample SAMN02674605, study PRJEB24791) | human gut metagenome, SKBSTL067 | isolation source: stool | host: Homo sapiens | place: USA
ACAAGTGATTAAAGCTGTGTCTTCTCTCGTCGGGCCGGAGATTGTGTTGCTGGCTGTAGCACATTTTGGAGATGACAAATGGTATTATTGTTTTCCTATATTAGGCTTTATCACGTTATTGTCTGCCATTTGGCTGATGGCTACACCTGTTAAACGGGAAGCTTCCAGTGCCGCAACCCAACAACTTTCTATCAGTGATACTTTTTCTTTGTTGAAGGATAAAACGATTCTGCTGTTGTTTCTGGGTATCTTTTTTATTGTGGGAGTAGATGTTGCTACCAACTTTATCAGCTCCAAACTGATGGCGGAACGATTTGACTGGACGGCAGAACAAGTGAAGTTTGCCCCACAGGTTTATTTTTTAAGCCGTACGGTAGGTGCTTTGCTGGGTGCTTTCTTGTTAGCCCGTATTGCTGAAATGAAATATTTCCGTGTGAATATTGTTGCCTGTATTTTCTCTTTGCTTATTCTGGCCTTTGTAAAAAATGATATGGTGAATCTGATTTGTATCGGTGCTGTCGGCTTCTTTGCCTCATCCGTATTTTCTATCATTTATTCGATGGCTTTACAGGCAAGGCCGGAAAAAGCAAACCAAATTTCAGGATTGATGATTACTGCTGTTGCCGGTGGCGGAGTAGTTACTCCAGTTATTGGGTTTGCGATTGGAACAGTAGGTGTTATCGGAGGCGTTTTTGTCACTTTAGCTTGTGTGTGTTATTTGACTTATTGTGCTTTTGGGGTGAAGACCGCGAAAGCGTAGTATTATTGCGGAGAAGATGCTATCTTCGCCCGAATCCTACTTAGCGACTGCGGAGTTATCCACAAGTAAGACGCAATATGTTTTAAAGGTACATATTGCAATAATTCCGGAGTCTCTTTGATAAGGTTGAGATAGCGTTCTTTAGCCCGTGGGCTTCCCGAGCTGATAAGCCAGTTCTCCTGTTGAAGAAACTGATGATCCATGAGGCGGAGTCCCAAATTAGCGAGTCCGATGGATGAGGCGAATAGCTGATTCAGAGCTGTTCGGGAAATACAATAGGCCACACTGTCACACATGACCTCAATATTTATTAATGAGTAGGCATTATCTACATAGCCCCAGACGGAGAAAGCAGCTTCTCCGTCTGAAGCAAACCAGATGGTAGTATCCACTCCGTCTTTATGATAATAGGCTCGCCATATTCCTGTCTTGATAAAATAAAGATTACAGTTCTTTGTTCCCTCGCGTACTATTAAATCTTTCTTTTTGAAATGTACCTCTTCCATACAGTTCAGTAGAGACTGTACATCGGTTTCTGATACCTTGTATCTATCGCAAAGTTTTTCAATGAATGTTCTCATATTGCAAAGATACTTATCGTCGGCAGACAATGAAACGATCTTTCAAATAAATTCCGAAAATATAGAAAGTGGTTAATAACTCTGCCAATGGTACGGCTAGCCAGATACCCGGTATACCCAATACCGGAGGGAGCGCAAAGAATCCGATCAACATAAATACGACTCCCCGGAGAAGAGTGATAATTGTTGCCCGCTGACCTCTTTCGACACTCTGATAATAACCAATGCCAATCATGTTGACGGCAAAGAAAATGAATCCTACTCCGAAATAAGGAAGCCCGTTTACTGCTATATCAAATGCAGCGTAGCTGCGGTCAATGAATAACGAAACGATGTCTTGGCAGCATAGTACGGTAAGAATGAAAAAGCTGATACCGCAGATTAAAGCGGTCCGAATGGCGAGATGCAGTGTCTTTCGTACACGCTCGGGTTGTCCGGCTCCGAAGTTATAGCTGATAATCGGCTGTGCGGATTGTGCAATGGCATTATAGACCATGAAGATGATAGGGAAGAAGTAACAGGCAATACTGAATGCTGCCACTCCGTCTTCACCGAGATGGCGGATGAAAACGTAGTTCCCCAGAAACATCATACAGGCAATGGAGGCTTCACTGATAAAAGCAGAACTTCCCAGTTTAATCATATAACCGATGTTACGAAGAGTCAGTAACAGACTTTTGATACTTAACTTTATCCGGCATAGATGGAGGGTACGAGAGAAACGGAGTAAGTAAATCAGTGTCATCAACCCTCCCACAACAGTCCCCAGACTGGTGGCAAAAGCTGCTCCCATTATTCCCCAACCAAATTCGAAGATGAATATATAATCCAGTATGATATTGAGTATGGCTGCAACCGCATTACACATCATGGTATAGGTGGGTGAACCGTCCAGACGGATGCAGAACATACCTATATTTAAGACTTCGTAGAATACGAGAAAAGGAATGTACCATGCCATATATTCTACAGCTAACGGCAACAATCGGTCCGAACTACCTAATAATCTGGCTAATGGCTCTATAAAATAAAGGCACAGAGCAGACAGGATAAGTATGAGCAATGCGGAAAAAGCAATTGCCTGAGTGATATTAATACTTGCTACTTTGCGTTTTCCCTGAGATAAATGAATGGAAGCCACCACCGAGGCTCCCACTCCGAACATCAGTCCGATACCCGCTGCGATCATAAAAAGCGGTGCAGTGATATTTACTGCCGCTAGCGCGTCACTGCCAATTCCTTTTCCTACAAATATCCCGTCCGTAATAACGAACAGAGCCGAGAATACCATCCCAAGTACCGTAGGAATTAGTAACTTACGGAACAACGTGGAGATGTTCATACTGCCGAAATCAATACTATCTTTCATAACTTTCTACCTTTGTCGTTGAAAATGGCGACAAAGGTAGGGTTATGGGAGGAGATAAAAATTACCAAATGGTAATTTTTATCTCTATATTTAATAGCGAAAAGAATCTCTTATGTATATTCTATCAATTATTTGAGCATGTTGAAATCCTTTATTCCAAAAACTTCAGTGGATATTTCACCCAACCAACCGCTTTTACTATTAACACCCACTTGTACTTTGATAAAATCAATGTACTTCAGGTTTGCATCCTTACCGTCGAAAGTTACAGCATGGGATATCTTGAAATGATTGTCAGACGGTCCGGCATTATAGTTGTCATCATCTGTCAGACGATCAATGGCGCTGAAATTATCAGCATATCCCCATTCATAACTATCATTTACCCAATAAGTACCATTACCGGATTGATCGTAATTACGCTCTTTCAGGCGAGTACCTCGCAAAGTATATTGTTTTTCCTTTACCCAGGCGGGATAATAATAATCTTGCCGGTGAAAAGCCCCCAGATAATCAATAGACCCACTTTGACCATGATTGTCTGTCCATGGGGTGGGAAGCTAAATACCAGTTGGTTTATGATAGGTGACGGCATAGTCCTGCCAGGTTTCGGCTTTCCCATATTCGGATCCGCGCAATTCATACCAAGTGTCATTAGGTAACCCATCACCATTTTCGTCCTGCATTACCCATACAATTCCCGGTTCTGACGAACCATCAAAAGCGTTTCCTGTAATAGCAATGTTGTAATCTCCATCATTCACGATACTATGATCGAATCCAACGATGATGTATCCACCGAATCCGCCTAGGGAAACATAAGCCGTCTGATTGATTCGTTCTTCTGCATAGGTGCAGGCTTCTGCCATAGTTGTTGTGTTATGATTCTCATTGATGAATTGACCGGGAGCCGGTAAATATTCATATACTTTGTTCATTGACGCAGAACTTGTGGCGCTAATCTTCCGCTGGTATGTTCCTGCGGGAGGGCAAACATTGACTTTTAATGTTTGCGTAGCGAGTATATATGAGTTCTTCATTTCGACCTTAACCGTGTGTTCTCCCTGCTGCTCGGATGTAAACAGATAAGTATCATTTTCTCCGGATTGCACTTGTTCATTGTCCACGGTCCATGTATAGACTGCATCCAGTGCATTATTCACGTCAACCGGTTTGATACGGATAGTTCTGCCGGCTGACATGTTATATTCCGTTTGCAGGAATGTCCAGTTGAAATCTACTTGATCCGGTGAACAAACTTCTACTTTGAAAGTTACTTCGTCATCGCCATCTTCATTGTGAGTAGCAAAACGAACCTGATATTCGCCAAGCTCGATTGTGGGGAGAGTACAGGTTAATTCGCTCGAAATATCTTCACCGTTTATTTGCCAGGAGTAACTGGTTTCCAGAAAAGAATCTACTATAGGTGTAATGGTTAGTTCAGAGCCTTGAAGCACTTTGAAACCTTTGTCGGCATCCGCAATAGAGATAGTCGGTACATCAAGTTGAAAGACATCGATACGTATCTCTTTTTCTGTTGTCCCTCCGGCATTGGTGGCAGAAATCAGAATGAAATACCTGCCTGCTTCATCGGCTGAAAATGTCAGGGTGGAAGCGGTGCAGATACTCTTTCCATCTATTGTCCAGTTAAAGGTCGTTTCCGAATCGGTATTTTCATAAACAGGAGCGATGGTTATCTCCCGACCAATTTTTGTTTTATAGATGGGGGATTCTTCTTTCAGGGTAATGACAGGAGCGGAAAGAAGAGGAGAGTCCTCCTCTTCTTTCACGCATGATATTAATGCTAACAGAACAAATAAAAAAAGTATAATATGTTTCATTAGAATCTCACTGCTACGTCATCATAACAGAAATAAGCCGGTTGGCTAAAACCGTAACCATTATCATTGCTCCCTGTGACATTGAAATCAATCTTTACTACCTTGCCCAGAGCTGATAAATCCCATTTGCTCCATTCCAGAATGTTACCAGCTTTTCCTACCAGATAAAATTCAGGTTTAGTTTTAACTTCGTTACCGTCTTCATCATAACCGATAGCGACCAGTTTTACCCAATCATCTTCCCCGGCAGGTGCAGTCAGTCCGTTGCCATTAGCTACACAATTGGCGAGATAAGTTGTCATTGTCACGTACATATGATCTACTACACGAGCTACTCCATCTCCAAAGTAAATGTAGGGTAAGTTTTCGGAAGCATAACCGGAGTTATCTGTATAGCCATAATGTACACAGAAATTCTTAGAGCCGTTATGCCCTCCATTTCCTGTTGCCGGATCTTTGTAATAAACCGCCAACTGGTATTGAAAACCTCCATGAGTCAAATCCATATCTACATAGTTGGATATAGCGTGTCCACCTCCCCAATAACAGGTAGTGCCCCAATTCGTTGGGAACTCATGTTGGAGTAATGTATTGTTTTCATCATACCAATTATAGTCTGAAGGACCCATTCCTGATTGTCCATAAAGTAACGGACCGCCATATTGAGGATTGTCAATTAATGAAGACCAGTCGCTTTTACCTATATAATTGCCTGTACCTTTATAATCGGAGTCTTCAAAAGATAACCCTTTTAAAGTATATGCAGAAGCATAAACGAATAATCGCTGAATTTTTGTTAGTCCTTGTTTATTAAATAACTGGATTTTAATGACAGCTTCATTTTCTGATACGGAAGCAGGGGCGGTAATGGAAAGTTTGGTATAGCTCATTTTTATTGTCCATCCTTCCGGTGCATGGACGATGAAGTCTGCCACGTTAGTGAGTTGTAATTCAAATGATTTGGTTTGGTTAAAAGTGAAATATTCAACGCTTCCCATATCAGTGACTTTCATAACCGAATTAGTTGTTTTTGGCAGCATGAACGAAGTGTTTTTTTCATCTGCCAAAGTAATGATAACAACATCATTCTCCGTGTCATCTACTACCGACTTGAAGAAAGAATCCCCGTCCTTTCCCGTTGCTTTTACCGGTTTGCTATCTGTTCCATTCATGCGTTTAGCTCCTTCACCTGTATCAACCGTCCAATAACCTTCACTGTCAACTCCCATGACAGGAGTTACACCTGTTACTCTCAATTTGTGTTCGGCATCCGGTAGCCATTCTGTAGTGCCATTAGTGGTGACTGTCCAGTAATATACTCCGTTTTCATCAGCTTTCACTCCAATCACAGGAGCATCTGTACCATTTGTTCCATTTTTGATAGATACTTTGCTTCCGTCATTGAAGGTCAGCGTGTAGCCTTCGGAGGTCTGTTCTGTATTCGTAATTATTTTCCCTTGATTTAATGCGTCTACCAAACTCTGTAAAGTTGTAATTTCAGAGTTCATTTTCTTGACTGTTGTTTCTAGTGTTTCTACTCGTCCGTCAAGATCATTGACTTTATCCCAGAGATCATCGTCATTGTAGCAACTGCATACCGTAATGATAGTGAGCAGTAAAAATAGAATTTTCTTCATTGCTTTTGTTTTTAATTAGTAATAGTGATATGAATTATTGAATCGCTTTTAGTTTCTTATCTGTAAAGGCAATATGTGCCGGAATGTCCCCCGTGATGACTGACCATTTCTTTTTTCCATCCCGGGAGAAACAGTATAATGTGCCGGGAGTCACATAGTCTTTGGCATCGGTGACGAAGAATTCACCTGTTTCCGGATTGATTGCTATTCCATAAGGTATCTTGATAGATTTTTCCGTACCATCTGTAATAAAATTGCGGGTATCAGTTTTCTTTGTTTTTGTATTATAGATGGCGTAAGAGACTGTCCAACTGTTGGTGTAATAACTCCATTCTGTACTGTATACATACAGTGAATCTCTGCAAATAGCCATTTCTGTATTGGGAAGAAGCGGTAATTCATCGACTACTTTATCGGTATTGGAATCTATTACAAATGTTTCGGAGTAAGTGTCATAATAATCTCCCCGGGATGAGACATAAATATTTCCGTATTGGTCTAATTCCATTCTATGCAAATTGATTCCCACATCAATGGTTTTGATAACTTTGAATGTGTTCAAGTCGATGACGGATACCGTGCGGTCATAATTAGGTACGCGATACCCGCCGGAGTTGGCTACATAGAGTTTGTTGCCCACAATCACCATTTCTTCCGGCTGGTAGCCGACCACACAGGTATCTTTGACAGTCAGTGTGGTAGTGTCAACACGTGCTACATACCCCAGTCTGGCGTTGGGATCTATTTTGACAGGGCCTGCATACGAACTGACGTATGCATATTTATCTTTAAAAACTATATAACGGCAATTAGGTATGGAAATTTGCGTGATGTGTTTTGCTGTTTCTACATTCATCACTTCTACGAAATGAGAACAGTTGATGATGGCATATAACTTATTTCCATAGATTTGGATATCATTTCCCACATCCCCCAATTCTTGTACGACTCCCGGGTTCCGTTCCGCATAGATATTCTTATGATAGATACCGGTTTCGTAATCAAAGTAATCAAGGGTAGCCTTGTTGCTTCCCATATTTCCTTCATTGAGTAGAAAGAAACCTTTGACAGAGGTACCGCTTACTCCGGGGGTAACTTGGTTGGGAGTTGACGGAATAATGCGTTCATCTTCGCGACAAGAAGTCGATAGAAGAACAAAACAGATAATGATGGATAGAACAGATATTCTCATAACATGACGTTTAATTTGATTTTAAAACTTGTACCGGGCATAGGATAGCATTGCACTACTTCATATTGCTGATTGAAGATATTATTAATTTCTGCCGTTACACGTATTCCCGTTTTCCCCCATTGAAAAGTTTTGGATAGAGAAAAATCGTGGGTATACCAGGGCTGTGCGTAGTTCTCCGGGATATTGGCGACTGCTTCATAACGTTCACCTGTATAAATGAAACTATAGTTACAGGACCATGTTTGATAACTTCCATTGAGGATGATGGAACCTCCATGCCAAGGTATATAAGGAATCTGGCCTCCATACCATTCACTGGTAGGATCGGTAAAATCCTGTGCCTTTTGATAGGTATAATTGAAGAGAGTGCTAAGTTCCACCTTTCCGAAGCCCCATTCTCCTCGTATGGCTGCGTCTAATCCCCGAATTTCCACATGTCCGAGATTAATCATAGTCCAACGGAACTGGTTGGAGGTAGGCATGGCAATGATTTTATCATCTACTTCATTATAGTAACCATCTATTTGTAAGTCCAGGCTTTTCAGCCAATGGTTATTCCAGGTGTGAGAGAAAGTGATACCCACATCGTATTGGGTGGTATATTCTGGTTTTAAGTCCTTATTGCCTATAAAAGTATAATACAAATCATTGAGAGTTGGCATGCGAAAGACTTTCTTATAAAAGGCTCGTACATTCAGAGGGAGCTTGGTCAATGGTTGCTAGGTGGCTATGACAGACGGAGTGTATTTGTTTTTGGTGCCTGCATTAGCTCCTTTGGTACGTGTATTGTCGTCGACATGAGTATATAACAGGCTCGCCTGCAACATGAGGCGGTTGAAGTCAAAGGACGTGGCAGCAGAAGTCAGGATTGTATTACGGGTTGGATAGACAAAATCTATGAGATCGGCCCGTAATGTATTCCATTGAAAATCATTGGATAATGACATACTCCACCAGGGATAGATGGTGAATAAATGGGCGGCCGAAGCATAGATTTCTTGTTGTCGGTAGTGATTGTCTACGTACATGGTGGTGACATCCAGTCTGGGATCGGATAAATAGTGGAGATAGTCATAAGCATATTTTCCGTTGGCTAGCAGACTGTACCAAGGCTTAAAATAGTTTTGAAAAGAGCCTTGCACAAACAGATTGGTATCCCACTGCCGGTCCTGATGGCGAAACTTACCCGGCTCTTCTCTT
>OIOM01000462.1_pt1 | contig 8250 bp, 10 predicted proteins | sample 1585621 | NCBI WGS metagenome assembly OIOM01 (sample SAMN02674605, study PRJEB24791) | human gut metagenome, SKBSTL067 | isolation source: stool | host: Homo sapiens | place: USA
CATCCCGGCCAGACGCAGGTTCAGCGCGATCATCTCGCGGATGCTGGCTTCATCCTCTACTACCAGAACCTTGACCATTTATCGTTCCTCCGTTTCTCGCCTGCTTGCCCTGTGCGCAAGGCCCGGCATTTTACGAAAAATCATTTTTACTCCGTCAGCTTAGATCTGCCCGGCCTGAGAGGGCTAATTCAGCCGATACAGCGACCGGGAGAGCCGATAATCCGGGTCCTCGATGGTCACATCCGGGCCGAGCTTTGCCTGCATCTGGCGGGACGCCACCACGCCGAGGCGGACCCAGCCCACCGCGCTCTCGCTGGAAGAGGCCATCCGGATGGTCAGCACCAGCTTATTCTCGTCCACTGTCCGCAGCTCCACGGCACCTTCCACCTCCGCGCTGTCGGTCAGCATCAGGTTGCCCTCCCACTCGATGGGCAGGGCGATATAGCAGCCCGTCTCCTCGTCCAGAAGGCCGAAGCTCTTCTCCGGCGCGGCGGCAGTGTAATCCATCCAGACGATGAAGTCCATCCGTCGGCTCTGGCTCATGTTCAGCAGGCCTGCCTCGTCGGGCTGGGTAGGGATCTCCACCGTGCCGTCGCCGTCCAGATCCCGGCTCACGAGGTTGGGTACGTTGCGCAGGGAGGCGTTGTACAGCTCCTCGCTGCTGATCTGAGATGCAGGCACCATCTGCTGGCTCTCCTCATCGAACCGCAGCAGCACCGAGGCCAGATTGTTGCCCGAGATGCCCGTCCAGCCGTCCAGCACCAGATAGTGCCTGCCGTCCGCACCGAGTCCTGCCGCCACCGAGGCGCAGCCCGAGAATTTATCCCCCGACAGCGCCATCACGGCCACCTGCTGGAAACGTCCGTCCTTGTCCACGGTCAGCAGCTCGATCTGGACGCCGCTGCCCTCCTGCGTGGACATCAGGATCAGGTCTTCGTTGCCGCCGCCGGTGATGTCCTCCACGAGGTACTGCTCATAGGCCTGCTCGAGGATGGCCGACACCTCGCCGTTCTCGTAGGAATAGACCGCCAGATAACGATCCTCCTGCGAAGCCGTATAACCCACCACCAGCTGGGCCGTGCCGCCCGCCTGAAGCTGCGCCAGCCGGACATTGTCCACCGTGTCGGCGAGGCCCTCTACCGTCTGGCTCACCTGCCAGCTGCCCTCGCTGTTCTTGCGCAGAAAGGCGACGCATACATTGGAGGTGAGGGCCGTGGTATAGAACACCGCCGCATCCTGCTGGCCGTCACCGTCAAAATCCTGTAGGACGAAGGGGGAAAGCAGGTCGCCCTGCATCGGGTATTTCAGCTGGGCGCTCTCCCCCAGCCAGTCGTTCAGGGCCGCTTGCAGCGCACCGTAATCGCCCGCAAGGCGGGGCGCGCGCAGCAGCTCCTCCACCTGCATCGTCTCCTGCATGGGGAAGCCGCACCCGGTCAGCAGCAGGCAGAGCGCCAGCGTCAGCGCCGCAGCCCGCAGCCATCCTTTGATTTTCAACATATCCCCTCCTGCCTGTGGAAATCTGCATACCATAACAGTATCAGTATATCACGCAAGGGGGACGATGCCAAGCGGCGAAAACAGAAAAAAGCCCTCTCCCGGACGGGAAAGGGCTTTTTGATACTGATCTTATTCAGTCAGAGAAGCTTAGACAAGCTCCAGAACTGCCATCTCAGCAGCGTCGCCGCGGCGAGCGCCGATCTTGATGATGCGGGTGTAGCCGCCGTTGCGGTCAGCGTACTTGGGGCTGATCTCATCAAACAGCTTCTTTGCAACATCTTCCTTGGTGATGTAGGCGTAGACCTGACGCTTGGTGTGCAGGTCGCTGGCCTTACCCAGGGTGATCATCTTCTCGGCCATGGAACGAACGTCCTTAGCGCGAGTGACAGTGGTCTCAATCTTGCCATTCTCTAACAGGTAGGTGACCATAGCGCGCATCATAGCGTTGCGGCTGTCGCTGGTTCTACCGAGCTTTCTGGTACCGGGCATCCCGTTTCACTCCTTATTATTTTAGTTACTCATCGTCTGTGTTCAGCTTGAAGCCCAGGGAGTCCAGCTTTGCCATGACTTCTTCCAGGCTCTTGCGGCCGAGGTTACGGACTTTCATCATCTCGTCCTCGCTCTTGCTGACCAGATCCTCCACCGTGTTGATACCGGCGCGCTTCAGGCAGTTGAAGGAACGGACGCTCAGATCCAGCTCTTCGATGGTCATCTCCAGAGCCTTTTCCTTATCGTCGTTGGTCTTCTCCACCATGATCTCCGTACCGGCAGCCTCATCGGACAGGTTGACGAAGAGGTTCAGGTGCTCGGTCAGCACACGGGCAGCCAGAGAAACGGCTTCCTGTGCATTGATCGTGCCATCCGTCCAAACCTCGATGGTCAGCTTGTCGTAATCGATGGCCTGTCCAACGCGGGTGCTCTCAACGTTATAATTCACCTTGAGCACGGGGGTGTAAATGCTATCGACGGGAAGAGTGTTGATATCGTTCTTCTCGACGATGGCCTGCTTGTTGCGCTCTGCAGGCACATAACCGCGGCCCTTATCGAAGGTGAGCTCCATGACGAGCTTGCCGCCCTCGCCCAGGGTTGCAATGTGCCATTCAGGGTTCAGGATCTCAATATCATCGCCCTGTTTGATGTTGTCTGCAGTGACCTCACAGGGGCCGACTGCTTCAACACGCACTGTCTTCGGACCGTCGGTGTACAGCTTTGCAGCGATACCCTTCAGGTTCAGGACAATCTCGGTAACGTCTTCCTTGACGCCCTCAATGGTGGAGAACTCGTGAACCACGCCGTCGATCTTGACGCTGGTCACGGCGACACCGGGCAGAGAGGAAAGAAGCACACGACGCAGGCTGTTGCCCAGTGTGATGCCAAAGCCACGCTCCAGAGGCTCCGCCACGAATCTGCCGTAGCGGCCGTCCGGGGACAGGCTTGCCGTTTCGATTTTGGGACGTTCAATCTCCATCATATCTATGCCCTCCTTGTCAAACCGATGTTGCCATCGGCCCATTATTAAATTCTTTTAAAAAGAATGCGAAAGGTCGCCATCCAGAAGGAAGGCCTCCCCTTCTTAATGGATTACTTGGAGTACAGCTCGACGATGAGGTGCTCTGCAACTTCGTAGTCGATGTCGCTGCGCTCGGGGAGCTTGTTGACGACGCCCTTCAGGGTGCCGGCCTCACGGTTCAGCCAGGAAGGCAGAGCCACAACGGGAGCCTCGGGGCCAACGAGCTTTGCGAACTTAGCAGAAGAGCGGCTGGACTCACGAACTTCGATCACGTCACCGGCCTTGACCTGGTAGGAAGGAATGTTGACCTTCTTGCCATTGACGGTGAAGTGAGCGTGGCTCACCAGCTGACGAGCGTCGCGGCGGGTCTGAGCAAAGCCCAGGCGGAACACGACGTTGTCCAGACGGCACTCCATGATCTGGAGCAGGTTCTCACCGGTCTTGCCGGGGCGAGCCTCAGCACGCAGGTAAGCATTGTGGAACTGCTTCTCCAGAACGCCGTAGATAAACTTGACCTTCTGCTTCTCCTTCAGCTGAGATGCGTACTCAGACTGCTTCTTGCGGACATTGCCGTTGGAGTTGCGGGTGGTATTCTTCTTTGCATAGCCCATGACCGCAGGAGAAATGCCCAGGGCCTTGCAACGCTTTGCGATAGGCTGCGTATTCTTTGCCATAATTCAATTTCCTCCTTCGATCAGACACGACGGCGCTTCGGGGGACGGCAGCCGTTGTGGGGGATGGGAGTCACGTCCTTGATGAGGGTGACTTCCAGACCGGTGGCCTGAAGCGCACGGATAGCGGACTCACGGCCAGCGCCGGGGCCCTTGACGTAGACCTCAACGGTCTTCATGCCATGCTCGATAGCGACCTTGGCAGCAGTCTCGGCTGCAGACTGAGCTGCAAACGGAGTGCTCTTGCGGCTGCCGCGGAAGTTCAGGGAGCCAGAGGAGCACCAAGACACTGCATTACCCTGCAGGTCGGTGATGGTAACGACAGTATTGTTGAAGGTAGACTGGATATGAGCCTGACCAGCAGCAATGTTCTTGCGCTCTTTCCGCTTCATGCGGACATTTGCGCCCTTCTTGGCGTTATTTGCACTTGCCATTTCTCAGAACCTCCTTACTTCTTCTTGTTAGCGACCGTGCGCTTCGGGCCCTTGCAGGTACGTGCATTGGTCTTGGTGCGCTGGCCGCGGCAGGGCAGATTCTTGCGATGGCGGGTGCCACGGAAGGACTGGATCTCAACCAGGCGCTTGATGTCCAGAGCAACGTTGCGGCGCAGGTCGCCCTCAACGATGATGTTAGCCTGATCGATGTAGTCACGGATCTTAGCCTCTTCTTCCAGAGTCAGGTCCTTGACGCGGGTATCGGGGTTGATGCCAGTTGCTTCCAGGATCTTGTTAGCAGTGGTCTGACCGATACCGTAAACGTAGGTGAGACCCACCTGAACGCGCTTCTCGCGGGGCAGGTCAACGCCGGCAATACGTGCCATAGTAGTATCCTCCAAAATCATCCCATGTCAGTGTCGGGGTCTGCGCCGGGACTCTACGCACTTGACCCCCAGGCGCCCGAATTAGCCCTGGCGCTGCTTATGCTTGGGGTTCTGGCAGATGACCATCACGCGGCCTTTGCGGCGGATGACCTTGCACTTTTCGCAGATGGGTTTCACGGAAGGCTTGACCTTCATGATGTTGAACCTCCTTTTGGTTGATGCCCTGACGCTTATTTGGAGCGCCAGGTGATGCGGCCCTTCGACAGGTCGTAGGGCGACATTTCCACGGTTACCTTGTCCCCGGGCAGGATACGGATGAAATTGGTCCGCAGCTTGCCGGAGATGTGCGCTAAGAGGATGTGCCCGCTGGGAGTGAGCTTCCCGGTGTTCTTATCCTCGCTCAACATTTCCACCTTAAAGATGGCGTTGGGCATGGCTTCACGCACGATGCCTTCGATCTCGATAACGTCTTCTTTAGACAAGCTATTTGCCTCCTCATTGGATCTGCTCAGTTTGCCATGAATTGACGGACAGGCGGCGATAACCGCCACATACTTCTTCTCCTGCGGCACAAAATCCGCAAAGTGGGCAGAAAATCCCTGTCCACCGAGAAAGCATCTGGCTGTCACGGCCATTTATAGATTATACACCTTTTGCAATGGATTTGCAAGTGTTTTTTCCGTATTTCCGATAAAAAATTCTCGCATTTTCAAACCGACCGTTTTCCCGCCCCGGTTTTGCGCTTCTCCACCGGGAAGATGAAAATTTTTCACCAAAACTTGTCAGAATTGCACAAAGGACGTACTCCGGATGCAAAAAGGCCTCCCGTTTCCGGGAGGCCTTGGGGGATGCTGTACCGGTTTGCTTACTTCAGGCAGAAGGTCTCGGGATCAAAATCGGGATCATCCCAGAAACGGGTCATGATCTCGGTGTGATCCTTCAGGATCGCGTTCGAGTGCTCGAAGTGCGCTGCCAGACCGCCGTCCTTGGTCTTGACCGTCCAGCCGTCCTTGGCCTGGGTGATCTTGCAGTCGTACTGGCAGATCATAGGCTCAATGGCAATGGTCATGCCGGGCACAAGGCGGGGGCCGCGGCCCTGATGGCCGTAGTTGGGCACCTCGGGGTCCTCGTGCAGTTCACGGCCGGTGCCGTGGCCCACGAACTCCCGAACCACGGAGAAACCTGCGTCCTCGCAGTAGCTCTGCACCGCATAGCCGATATCACCGATGCGGTTGCCGGCCTTTGCCTGCTCAATGCCCTTGTACAGAGCTGCCTTGGTCACGTCCAGCAGGCGCTGTGCTTCCAGGTCGACCTTGCCCACCGCATAGGTGCAGGCGTTGTCGCCGTTGAAGCCATCGACCTTTGCACCGGTGTCGATGCTGACGATGTCGCCCGGGCGGATGACGATATCATGCGACGGGATGCCATGGATGATGGTATCATTCAGGCTGATGCAGGCCGTTCCCGGGAAACCGTACAGTCCCTTGAAGTTGGGGGTACCGCCGTGCTTTACGATGAAATCGTAGATCAGCTTATCCAGTTCCCAGGTGGTCATGCCAGCCTCAATGTGCTGGCCGCCGTACTTCAGGGCAGCTGCGCTCAGGGCATTGGCCCTGCGCATTCCGTCCAGTTCTTTCGCATTCTTAATCTGGATCACGATTATGCCTCCAGTGCCTTCATCACTTCAGCGGTCGTCTCCTCGATGGAGGGGCAGAAGGGGATCACGGCCAGCTTGCCGCGCTCACGGTAGAACGCCACCAGCGGCTCGGTCTGCTCGTGGTAAGCCTTCAGGCGATCCAGAACGGTAGCGGGCTGGTCATCCTTGCGGATGACGGTCTTGCCGCCGCACAGGTCGCACACGCCCTCGACCTTGCTCTTCTTGTTGATGATGTGGTAGCTTGCGCCGCACTTCTCGCAGACGCGGCGGCCGCTCATCCGCTCCACGATGACATCGTCCGCCACAGACAGCTCCAGCACCTTGTCGATGCGGATGCCCATGGTCTCGATGGCCTCGGCCTGAGCGATGGTGCGGGGCACGCCGTCCAGGATGAAGCCGTTGGCGCAGTCGTCCTGTGCCAGGCGTTCCTTCAGGATGCCGATGATGACCTCATCGGGCACCAGAGCGCCAGCGTCCATGAAGCTCTTTGCCTTCAGGCCCATCTCGGTGCCTTCCTTGACAGCAGCGCGCAGGATGTTGCCGGTGCTGATGGAGGGGATGTTCAGCTTTGCGCAGATGATCTCGGCCTGGGTGCCTTTGCCCGCGCCGGGTGCGCCTAACAGAATCAGATTCATAGGTATTCTTCCTTTCCTCTATCAAAGGAGCCTTTTTTGATGTTTGAAGGAACTAACGCCCCTTCAAAGCAAAAAAGCACTGAAAAGTACGAGCATGCTCCCCTTTCCAGTGCTTTCTCACATCAGTGCTTTTGTTTTAGATCAACCAAGGAAACCCTTGTGGTTGCGCATCGTCATAAAGCTGTCGAGGCTGCGGGTGGTATCAAGTGCCACACCAACCACGATCAGCAGGCTGGTACCGCCCAGCTGGATGCTCATACCGGTCAGGTTGCCCAGAATGATCGGCAGTACAGCCACCGCAGCCAGGAAGATGGCACCCATGAGGGTGATCTTATTCAGGGTGCGGGTCAGGAAATCGCTGGTCGGCTTGCCGGGACGGAAGCCGGGGATCGAGCCGTTGTTGCGGCGCAGATTGTTGGCGATCTCAACGGGGTTGTACTGGATGGCCACATAGAAGTAGTTGAAGGCCAGGATCAGCAGCAGGTAGATCACGATGTAGAGCAGCGACGTGTAGTTGAAGGTATGGAAGAAAGCATACCAGAACGGATGTGCTGCCTGATCGATCTGCAGGAAGCTGCCGATGGTGCCGGGGATCGAAACCATCGCGGAAGCGAAGATGATGGGCATTACGCCGCTCATGTTCAGCTTCAGGGGCAGGTAGCTGTTCTGCCCGCCCATCTGCTTGCGGCCCACCACACGCTTGGCATACTGGATGGTGATGCGGCGCTCAGCGTTGGTCATAACAACGATGAACACGATCACAACCAGTGCCAAAACCAGCAGCAGGGGCAGCAGGATATAGAACCGGGTCTCGCCTGCAGCGGCGCGGGTCAGCAGACCCGTGACGGTGGTGTAGACGCTGGACCAGTTGGAAACGATCGAGGAGAAGATCAACAGAGAGATACCGTTGCCGATACCCTTGTCGTCGATCTGCTCACCACACCAGGTGATCAGCTGCGCACCTGCGGTAAAGGTGGCAATGATGACAACGGCGGTAAAGATACCGGCCGCGCCGCTGGTGTACTTCAGTGCGCCCATATTGCGGATCACGAAGTAATAGCCGAGGCTCATCACCAGAGCGATGACACCGCCGACATACCGGGTGATCTGCTGCATCTTCTGCTGGCCGTCGGCTTCCTTCGCCATGTTTTCCAGGGCGGGGATCGCAACGGTGAGCAGCTGCACAATGATGGAAGCGTTGATATAAGGCGTCACACCTAACGCGAAGAGTGTGCACCGAGACAGGGCACCACCGCTCATCATATCGAGATACGAGAGCATATTGCCGTTGGAGAACATCTGGTTCAGTGCAGAACCAGTGATGAACGGAACGGGGATGGCGCTGCCCAGACGATACACCACGAGGATCGCCAGCGTGAACAGGAGACGATTTTTAAGCTCGGGAATCTTCCATGCGTTACGGAATGTCTGGAACACCTTACATCACCTCAGCCTTTCCG
>OIOM01000490.1_pt1 | contig 7988 bp, 9 predicted proteins | sample 1585621 | NCBI WGS metagenome assembly OIOM01 (sample SAMN02674605, study PRJEB24791) | human gut metagenome, SKBSTL067 | isolation source: stool | host: Homo sapiens | place: USA
ATCACCTATCGCGCAAAGAAGCACAGTGCTCGCCGCATGGGCCATCGTCAGCCCTACACCAAGGTTGAGATCACTGCGATCAACGGCTAAGGAGGTAAATTACAATGGCACATAAAAAGGGCGTAGGCAGCACCAAGAACGGCCGCGATTCCGCAGCACAGCGTCTGGGCACCAAGCGTGCAGACGGTCAGTTCGTTCTGGCCGGCAACATCCTGGTTCGTCAGCGTGGCACCCACATCATGCCGGGTGAGAACGTTGGCAAGGGCAGCGATGACACCCTGTTTGCTCTGGTTGACGGCACTGTCCGTTTTGAGCGCGTGGGCAAGAGCGGCAAGAAGTGCAGCGTGAAGCAGTAACTTCTGCCTGAAAAACTGCAACCCGAAGAGCCGGACCCTCGTGGCCCGGCTCTTTTTAGGTAACGAAAAAGCCTTTTCTGTTTGGAAATCAAACCTCTCAGTCCGCGCTTTGGCGCGGCCAGCTACGAGTTGCGGCTCCCAGCATCTGCTTCGTGTCAAGGTTGACACTCGCATCTTGCTGGCCGCGGCCCCAACAACAACTCCCTTCATCCGCCACTGGCGGTGGTCGTTGTCGTTGCCCCTAGTAGGGGAGCTAAATATAGGTAAAAGGCTTTTTAAGAATAGGAGGGGCTGTATGGCAGCACAAACCAATTTTATCGATCTCGCCACCATCTGGCTCCATGCGGGCAAGGGCGGCGATGGCGCAGTGAGCTTCCATCGTGAGAAGTTCGTGGCCGCTGGCGGCCCGGACGGCGGTGATGGCGGCCGCGGCGGTGACATCATCTTTGTGGTGGATGATCATCTTTCCACCCTGATGGACTTCCGCTACAAGCGCAAGTACACTGCCCCCGAGGGCGGCAAGGGCGGCGCAAGCCTCTGCCACGGCAAGAATGCCGAAAACCTCATCATCAAGGTGCCGCTGGGCACCGTGATCAAGGACGCGGAGAGCGGGCTGGTCATCGCGGACCTGTCCGACCACACCCCCGTCACCATCGCAAAGGGCGGCCGCGGCGGCTATGGCAACGCACATTTTGCAACGCCTACCCGCCAGATCCCCAAGTTTGCCAAGCCCGGTATGCCCGGCGAGGACATCCAGGTGACGCTGGAGCTGAAGCTGATCGCTGATGTGGGCCTGATCGGCTTCCCCAATGTGGGCAAGTCCACCCTCATCTCTACCATCAGCGCGGCCAAGCCCAAGATCGCGAACTATCACTTCACCACGCTGGTGCCCACCCTGGGTGTCGTGTCGGTGGGTGAGGGTGCAAGCTTTGTCTGTGCCGACATCCCCGGCCTGATCGAGGGTGCCAGCGAGGGCATCGGTCTGGGCCACGACTTCCTGCGCCATGTGGAGCGCTGCCGCCTGCTGCTGCATGTGGTGGATGTCTCCGGCAGCGAGTGCCGTGAGCCGGTGGAGGACTTTGAAAAGATCAACGAGGAGCTGGCAAAGTTCAGCCCCGAGCTGGCACAGCGCCCCCAGATCGTGGTGGGCAACAAGTGCGACCTGGCCACCGAGGAGCAGATCGAGAGCTTCCGCAGCTATGTGGAGGGCAAGGGCCTGACCTTTGTGCCCATCTCTGCCGCCACCATGCAGGGCGTGCGGGAGCTGCCGGGCCTGGTCTACAACCGCCTGAAGGATATCCCGCCGGTGCCTGTGTTCACCCCCGAGTACAAGAAGCCCGAGCCCAAGGCCAACGACCGTGCTTATACCATCCAGCGGATGGAGGCCCATGTGTGGAGCATCGACGCGCCCTGGCTGGAGTATATCCTGGCCGGCAGCAATGTGGATGACTACGAGAGCCTGCAGTATTTCCAGCGTCAGCTGGACGAGAGCGGCATCCTGACCGAACTGGTGGAAAAGGGCGTGCAGGAGAACGACACCATCCTCATTGGTGAATATCAGTTCGATTATATCTTCTAAAAAGGATACGACCCTCTCAGTCTCGCTGCGCTCACCAGCTCCCCCGAAGGGGGAGCCAACGCATCTGACAGGTTCGCAGCTTCTGTTTTGCTGAATCATGTCTGAAAGCTGCAATGACGGAGAGGGCGAGGATTACAACAATGCAGGAAGAAACCATCGACCCCCGTGAGCTGAACCCGCTGGCGCTGGCCTTTGTGGGGGACAGCGTGCTGGAACTGCTGGTGCGCACCCGTCTGGCACGGCACCACCGGATGTCCGCAGGCAAGCTCAATGTAGAAAAGGTCAAGTATGTCTCTGCCCGGGCACAGTTCCGGGAGGAGCAGCTGCTGGAGCCGCTCTTCACAGAGGAGGAGCTGGCTGTGTTCAAGCGGGGCCGCAACGCCAGCAAGGCCAGTGTGGCCAAGCACGCTTCCCCCGAGGAATACCGTGCTTCCACCGGCTTTGAGTGTCTGTTGGGCTGGCTCTACCTCACCGGGCAGATGGCCCGTGTGGAAGAGCTGTTCGATGCCCTGTGGCAGCAGTTTGACCCGAACCAGAAATAAAACGCGAAAGCCCGCTGCTTTCCGCACTGGAAAACAGTGCAGGGAAGGCAGCGGGCTTTCTTATGCGGCGTTACTTCTTGTTCTTGGCACCCTCGTCGTCAGCACCCTTGGTATACTGGTTGGGGTGCTTGTGCTCGTTGGTGGTCTGATTGGTGGTGCGGTTCTGGCTTTGGTTCTTGCAGTTGTTCGTGCGGTTTTCGGTGCGATTCTCGCTGTGGTCCTTCATGGTTCGTTACTCCTTTCGTGAGGGGGCTTTCCCTCACAGCCTTAGTTTTGCCGCGAACGGCGGCTTTATTCATGGGAGGATAAGCTTTCATGCCTACGGAATATTTTGAGCGCCGGGAGCGCGCTCTGCTGGGCGACCGATTCGATGTTCTCTATGCCGCCCCGCAGGAGACTGCTGCCCGGGGCGTAACGGTCTCGGCCCTGCGTGCTGCGCCGGAGCAGTTTGCCGCGCAGGCAGATTTTCCGGTGGAGCCCTCGCCCTTCTGCAAGGCGGGCTTTGTGGTGCAGGACCCCGCCTTCAAGCCCGGGCGGCACCCCTACCACCATGCGGGCGTGTTCTACTCGCAGGAGCCTTCCGCTTCCAGTGCCGCGCCCCTGCTGGGGGTCCGGCCCGGGATGCGGGTGCTGGATACCTGCGCGGCCCCCGGCGGCAAGAGCAGCCAGCTGGCGGCAGCGCTGGGCGGGCAGGGGCTGCTGGTGAGCAACGAGTTCGTTGCCGCCCGCGCCGAGGTGCTCCGGAGCAATCTGGAGCGGATGGGCGTGCCCAACGCCGTGGTGCTGAACGAGGACACTGGCCGCATTGCCGCCGCTCTGCCGGAGTTTTTTGACCGTGTTCTCGTGGATGCGCCCTGCTCCGGCGAGGGGATGTTCCGCAAGGAAGCCGTGGCTGTGACCCAGCACTGTGAAGCGCTGGTAAAGCAGTGCGCCGCACTGGGGGCACAGATCCTGGACAACGCGGCGGCCTGCCTGGCCCCCGGCGGCGAGATGATCTACTCCACCTGCACCTTTGCCCCGGAAGAGGACGAGGGACAGGTGGCGGCATTTTTGCAGCGCCACCCGGAGTTCACGCTGGCCGATGTGTTGGGCAATGTGGATTACAGCTTTGGCAGCCCGGGTGAGGCAAACCGCACCGGCGGCCTGCCGCTGGATGTGAGCAAGGTGCGCCGGATTTGGCCCTGTCAGGGCGGCGAGGGGCATTTTATTGCCCGGTTGGTCAAGGCTGGCACGCCGCGGCCGCTGCCTGCCCCCGGAACCTATACGGCAGAGGAAGAGCTCTGGCTGGCTGCTGCCGCAGAGCAGAGCAAAAAGCAAAAGGGAAGCAAGGGCGGCAAGCCTGCCAAGGCCCCGGATGCCCGCAGTGCCCGCCGGGAGAGCAGCCGTGCCCTGCGGGAGGCGGTGCAGGGCCGCAGCACCCGCAGCCGGGATGCCGGGGCAGGGGAGGCCACCCCGGCCCAGAGCCTTGCTGCCTGGCAGGAGTTTGCCCGGCAGTATTTCCCGGCGCTGGCGGACCGCCCTGCCGTGGTGCATGGCGGCAGCGTTCTGCTGCCCGTGCCTTTCCCGCAGACGGGACTGCATGTCCTGCGGGCGGGGGTGTTCGTGGGCAGCGTGCAGAAGGGCCGCTTCGTGCCGGAGCACCATCTGTTCACGGCCTTCGGCGCGCTCTGCAAGAACCGCGAGGAGCTGACCCTCGCCGACCCGCGGACCGTGGAATACCTCTCCGGCCGGGAGGCCGAAGCCCGCACCGCCGCCGACGGCTGGTGCTGCGTGACGGTGGATGGCTGGCCGCTGGGCGGCGGAAAAGTGTCCGGCGGCAGGGTCAAAAACCACTACCCCAAGGCGCTCCGGCTGCTGTAAAACGCAGTTTTTGGCAGAATAGGCCCGAAAACCAGCAGCACAAGGCTTGAACGCCGATGGCTGTTGTGATAGAATAATAGAGTTAGATTTTGTGTGCTGCCACAATGCGGGCGACCACAGCCCGTCTGCCCGCAGGCGGAGATTTCGATAAAACTTTAGGAGGTTCCCATGTCTGGACATAGCAAATGGAACAACATCAAGCGCAAGAAGGAAAAGACCGATGGCGCAAGAGCAAAGGTCTTTACCAAGATCGGCCGCGAGATCAGCGTTGCCGTCCGTGACGGCGGCCCCAACCCGGCTTCCAACAGCAAGCTGGCAGACCTGATCGCCAAGGCAAAGCGCATGAGCGTGCCCAACGATAACATCCAGCGCATCATCAAGAAGGCTGAGGGCGGTGACAAGACCGAGTTCGAGGCCATCACCTACGAGGGCTACGGCCCCGGCGGCGTTGCTGTCATGGTCGAGACCCTGACCGACAACCGCAACCGTACCGCTGCCGACCTGCGCCACTACTTCGACAAGAACGGCGGCAACCTGGGCGCTATGGGCTGTGTGGCCTTCCTGTTCAGCCAGAAGGGTGTCATTGACATCTCTCTGGAGGATAAGGATGCCGATGAGGCCATGATGGATGCTCTGGATGCCGGTGCCGAGGACTTTGATGCAGGCGAAGAGGCTGCTGAGATCACCACCGATCCCGAGAACTACTCCGCTGTGGTCAAGGCCATGGAAGAGAAGGGCTACGAGATCCTGAGCGACGACCTGGCCATGGTCCCCATGACCACCACCCGCCTGACCGACCCCGATCAGCTCAAGGCAATGGGCAAGCTGCTGGATGCCCTGGAGGACAACGACGATGTCCAGAATGTCTGGCACAGCCTGGAGAACGAAGAGGACCTGCCGGAATAATGCTCCGCAGGCCTGAATAAGGAACGTAATGAAGCCGCTTTTTGTGTTGTGATGCACAAAGAGCGGCTTTTTACATGGCGGAAGAAGCATCAGCAGGCAACTACGATCATCTCCTCCGCCCTTAAGTGTTTAGAACCAGCCTCGGCGATGATATTTATCGATAATTGAAACTTTCTGGATTTCATGGTATACTTCTTTTAAGAAAGAGGGTGTTCGGATGCTTTATCCTTTTATGACCTTGAATGATGGGACGGAAATCGTTTATTCCTCGCCAATTCAGAATGGCAATCAGGAACAGGTAAAGGTACAGATTGAAACACCTGTAGAAAACGGCTTTAAGTCGGCGACCTGTATTCTGCCGGGGTATTTGTGGACCAATAATGGCTATTCTGAAATGGAGATGGCGAGCCTGAAAGAGCTGGTCAAATCAACGGCACATCTTCTGATCCGCTTCTCGCATGAGGGGGGAATCGAAAGTGCCTAGTCTGTTCCGGCTGTTCGGTTATGTGATTTTCTTCTGGAGCAATGAAGGTGCACCGCTGGAACCGGTTCATGTCCATGTTGCAAAGGGTGTTCCGAATGCCAGTGCAACAAAGATCTGGATTACGGAAGCGGGAGGCTGTATCGTGGCCAACAATAACTCGAAGATTCCTGCCAGAACGTTGAGCGCAATTGTAGATGTTCTGGAAAGCCGTTCAAGCTACATTGTGGCACAGTGGAATGATGTGTTTGGTGAATCGAAGTTCTACTGCTGATATTGGTGCGAATTGAGCGCTGCCCCTGTGAAAAAACTCAGAGGGCGGCGCTTTTTTGCTTTGCGGATTGCGCGGCGGGGGCAAATATGGTACAATGATTTGAAACAGACCACGATGAAACGAGGTGGCGCACATGGAAGCAAAACGCATCTGCCCGTACTGCATGGGCGAGCTGGAGAACCGGGTGTCGGTGTGCCCGCACTGCGGCGGGGTACTGGCCGGGCGCAACCCGGCGGGCAGCCTGCCGGTGGGCACGCTGCTGGCCGGGCGGTATACCGTGGGCGAGATGCAGAGCATCGACGGTGAGGGCATCCTGTACCGGGGCGTGGAGAACGTCGGGCGGTTCCGGGTGACCATCAAGGAGTATATGCCCCTGACGCTGTCGGCGGAGCGGGGCACGGACGCGCTGCTCCGGCCCAAGCTGGGCAGCGAGGTGCTGTTCAAGACCACCCGGATGGACTTTGCCGATCTCTACCGCTCCATCCAGCGCATCACCCCCGCAAACGGTCTGGAGGCTGTGCTGGACGTGTTCGAGGAGAACAACACCGTCTACGCCGTGATGGAGAATCCCGGCGGCATCCCGCTGCAGCAGTGGCTGGATGAGCGCCCCAGCCCGGTTTCGGCCGAGACGGCCCGCAATATGCTGCAGCCTGTGTTTGACGGCGTGGCGGCCATGCATCAGGTGGGGCTGGTGCACCGGGGCATCTGCCCGGAAAACATCCGGGTGCTGGAAAACGGCCGGGCACGCCTGACGGGCTACGCCACCGTGGGGCTGCGCACGGCGGGCAGCGGCCTGCACGAGCAGCTGTACGAGGGCTACTCGGCACCGGAGCAGTATTCCACCACCGAATTCGAGGGCCGTTACACCGACGAATACAGCCTTGCGGCGGTGTTTTACCGGATGGTCTGCGGGGTAAGCCCCGTCCCGGCGGCCCAGCGCCTTGTCTCCGACTCCAACCCCAAGGCCCGCACCGTCTCCTCGGCTGTGCCGCCCTACGTCTCGGAGACGCTGTATCTGGGCCTCCGCCTCAAGCCGGTGGAGCGCATCCAGACCGTCCAGCAGCTCTTCCGCGCCCTCTCGGAGCGGGAGTATGCCGAGGAGCTGGCCCGGAGTCTGGCCCCCCGGACGTCTCCCGCCCCGCAGGAGACGAGAGCGCCCGCAAAGGCCGAGCTGCTCAGCGTCCGCAACCTGCTGGCCGGCATCCTCATCCTGCTGAGCGTCCTCATCGTGCTGATCCTCTGGGGGCTTCTGAGCCGCCAGAACGATGCCCGCCCCGCGCCGGCGGCCTCGGAGCCGGACTCCGTCAGCGAGGCCGCCAGCGAGCCGGTAAACGAAACCGTCGCCCTGACGCCAGATCTCGTGGGCCGCGACTACGACGCGGAGGTGCGGAACAACCGCAGCTATATCAACGACTACCTCTTCTATGTTACGCTGGAATACAGCAACACGGTGGAGAAAGGCCGCATCATCCGGCAGACGCCGGAGGCGGGCGAGGTCATCCAGAAGGGGGACACCATCAGCCTCGTGGTCAGCCGAGGCCCCCAGATGATGGAGATGCCCGACATCATCGGCCAGACGCAGGACAGCGCCGTGCAGGAGCTTGCCGCCAAGGGGCTGAACGCCACCTGCTTCACGGTGGTCAACGACGGCTCGGAGGCCGCAGGCTGTGTCGTCTCGGCCAGCGAGGACGCCGGGACGATGGTGGAGGTGGGCACCACGGTGGTGCTCTATATCGCGGGCGATGCCGCCGCCAGCGCCTCCGGCAGTACCGAAACGCAGCCTGACACCGAAGGCCCCGCCGTCGGCGGCGACGCCGTGCAGGATGGCATTGAATACGATACGGATTAAACAAAAAACATCTGCAATACGGTCTTCGGGAATCGAAGAAGTGTTGCAGATGTTTTCGGTTTTATGAAAAGCCTCTCCCTTTGGGAGCAACGGCGACGACCGCCGCCAGCAAGACGCAAGCGAAGCGCTGCGGAATGCCAA
>OIOM01000551.1_pt1 | contig 7392 bp, 1 predicted proteins | sample 1585621 | NCBI WGS metagenome assembly OIOM01 (sample SAMN02674605, study PRJEB24791) | human gut metagenome, SKBSTL067 | isolation source: stool | host: Homo sapiens | place: USA
CAGAGTATTGTTGTGAGCTACAACGGAACCAAAAGTCAGATCGCTGTTCAACGAAGAAAGCGCAACAAGAGAGCCTCTCAATGTGCCTGTGACTGAGGAGTGTCGGATGTCGAGAGTGCCGTTTGAAGCCTCGGCGTTGTGACGTCCCTGCAGGTTGGATGCACAGATTTGTCCTGTGGCTTTCGCGTCGGTTTGAAAATTATCCAGTATCACGCTGGCGTCAGACGAGGAGACCGAGATTGCCGATTGGAGTTGATCCGCTGCAATCGAATAGGACGACTCTCCGTTAAGCTGCACGTTGTCGATGACAACGGAGCTTTGCTGCGACGCAAGCGACCCGGTATCGGAATCGAGCGCTTTTACGGCAGCAATTTCAAAGCTTTTCTCGCCGACGAACGTGGAATCCTGAATCGCAACGAAATTGTCGAGTGTTTGCGCGCTCTCGGTGACGCTGGCACGGAGCGCATACACGTTGACCGACAGCTTGGAGTCGGTGATGCGGACGGCGTTGTGATCAGCTGCGAGCTGTCCAATTGTTACCGATGAGAGATTCTCTCTTAAAAAGCTTCCGATGTCCGGAAGGCTGCCTTGACGGGTATACGCGAGATTTGCCTGATCGATTTCCAGAAGATTGCCGCTTGCCGTGAGCGAATCAATATTGGTTTGATCGGTTATCAGTGCCGTGGCGATTTCATAGGTGTCTGTATCTTCAGCCAATGCCCCGGAGAGCTTGAGCGTGTTGTTTCTCAGATACAGTGTTCCGATGTCTGACGCTCCGGTCACCTGAACGGCTGAAAGTCTGCCTGCGGTCAGTTCGGAGCCGAGCGGGCGGCTGACGGTGAGCGTCGAATTGTCAAGACGAACTTCATTGCCGGCCAGATCGTGGCCTAATGTGGCGGAAACCCAAAGATTGGGCATATGGCCGGCTTCGGGGTTTGCCAACGGAAAGAGCGTACTGTCGACTGGTTCGGAGGCGGCTTGAGAGCCGGTTAAAACCTGATCGGCGTAGTACCAGATATCGGAGTTGAGGCTCCAGGCATGAGCCTGAAAAGTCATGGCCAAAAGGACGGCAGAAGCCAGAAGCGTATGTCGGGGCATGGAAACTGATTGGGCAAAATTTGGCAAAGAAAAAACAAAGCTAGATTTTATGTGTCCTCAGGCGTGCCGATGCATTGTTTTTGTTGTTTTTTTTCTGTGGTTCTTGATTTGCGGCAGATCGCGGACCGGTACAAAAACCGGGGAGAGGATAAGTGACGCATTGCATACCACATTTTTCGAAACAAAGACAGTACGGCAAAGCTAGACGAGCCTATTTCGCGACATAATCTCCAGGAATTTTCAAGCTTTCGTCGCTTGTTGCCGATTCAGGCAAATTGCTTTGCAGGTGTGTTTTCGGTTTGATCACCCGAAAACTCGAGAATCCAAGACGATTTATCCGGATAAGAAATGAATAAACCATCTCTGATTGCTGCAGCTGTGGCTGCTGTTTTGACAACTTTCAGTCACGGGTCGGCAGCGGCTCCCTGGACTCAAACCAGCTTGGACAAAGTTATCGGTGAGCAGGCAAGCGGCGAAGAACCGGTCTTGCAGGATGTTGCTTTGAATCTTGACCAAGGCCAAATCCGGTCCGGTGCTTCTGCTGCGGCCGTGATGGTTGACGGCACTCGGAGTGCTTCGGCAATCCGAAACAGTCTGACGCTTGCGTTGAGTGAGGATTTTTCCCTTGCTGAGCTTGCCGCAGCAGAGGTGTTCGCTCGCAGCGAAGTTCAAACGGTTCAAACGTCGGCTCAAGCCTCCGACAATATATTGAGCGTGCAGGCAAAAACCGTTACGGCTTCCGGGCGATGGACTGGAGCTTCGGTCGAGTCTAGTTCAAATGCACTTGCCCAAGGCAACGGACTCAATGTGACGGTCGAAACGCTTGATGTCTTGTCGTGGGGAGAAAGTACGGGCTTTTACGGTTCGGTCGTTGACGGTTCGACAGGCACGGCGTCAGGCTCATGGGTAACGATGAGAGTCGGGACAGCGGAAGCTTGGGAGATGCAAGTCGCCGGAGCTCAGGTGACCGGCGTATCGGCAGAAGCTTTGAATAACAAAGTCACCGTTGGTTTCGATGAGTATGCGGTTGAGGAATTGAGGCTCTATGGCGGTCGAGCCACGGCACAGCCGACTTCCGACACCGAGCAGGAAGCCACACAGGCCATTGCCTCCGGTAATGAACTGTCAGTCGTTTTTGGAACCCTTCATGGTGATTCGGATATCACCGTCGCTGCGGGCAAGGCCGAGGCTACCGGGCAAGATGCCGCTTCGGTTGCCGACGGTAACAGCACAACAATTGAGATTGGCAAAATTGTCGCTTCGTCGTCAGTTCCGATCCTTGACATTCAAGGAGGGGTGTCAAGTGCCGGAAGCGAAATGGGCGATCCGCTGTCTCTCTCCGCTCAGGCAAGTGCTTCAGGCAACATGGTCACGGGCCGTCTCGGAAGCATCAGTGATTCGGACATCGCAATGGTTGCGGGCAGTGCCTGGGCCAATGCGCAGAATGCCGTTTCCGTTGCCGACGGCAATCGCTTGGCATTTGATGTTTCCTCCTTAGTATCGAATCCGGTCTTTTTAGTTACAGGAGGCGAGTCCGTAGCCGGAACCACGTACGGCAGTCTACTGCCTTTGTCCGCGCAGGCAAGCGCTTCGGGCAATGTGGTCACGGGGCATTTCGAAAGCATCAGTGATTCTAACTTGGCTACGGCTGCGGGCAATGCTCGGGCCTATGGGCAGGATGCCGTGTCATTTGCCGACGGCAATCATCTGACATTTGAGACTGCAATTTCGGTATCGAATTCCACTCTGGAGTTTTACGGCGGTTATTCAGCGGCCGAAAGTGCAAGCGGCGATCTGCAGACCGCACAGGCAAGCGCATCGGGCAATGAGGTGTCGGGACGTTTCGAAAGTGTCAGTGATTCGACCATATCCATGGTTGCCGGCAGTGCCGCGGCCTACGGGCAGGATGTGGTTGCCCTCGCCGATGGCAATCACTTGGATTTGGAGATCTCCTCTTTGTCATCCAGTGATGATTCCAGTGATGTTTTTTCAGTTATCGGGGGTAACTCAGTAGCCGACAGATTAAGTGCCGCGTTGCCGTCAGTGTCGGCTCAAGCAAGCGCTTCGGGCAATGAGGTGTTGGGACGTTTCGAAAGTGTCAGTGATTCGACCATATCCATAATTGCCGGCCGTGCCGAGGCCTACGGACAAAATGCGGTTGCCTTTGCCGATAGCAATCACTTGGATTTGGAGATCTCTTCTTTGTCATCCAGTAATGATTCCGGTGATGATTCCCGTGATGTGTTTTCTGTTATCGGGGGTAACTCAGTAATTGGCAGCTTAGGCTTCGTGTCGCTGCTATTGTCTGCTCAAACAAGTGCATCGGGCAATGAGGTGTCGGGACGTTTCGAAAGTGTCAGTGATTCGACCATATCCATGGTTGCCGGCAGTGCCGCGGCCTACGGACAGAAAGCCGTTTCGTCTGCCGACGGCAATCGTCTGACATTTGAGGTTGCAACCTCGGTGTCGAATTCCATGCTGGAAGTTCAAGGAGGCCTTGCAATGGCCGGAGGTGAAAGCGGCGATTCACAGTCCGCACAGGCAAGCGCTTCGGGAAATCTGGTGACGGGAGTCATCACGGGTTCTTTCGATCAGTCTTCAAGTCTGGGCATTAACGGCGGACGAGCAGTGGCGGTTGCAGAAGATTCAACAGCGGTTGCCGACAACAATCGGGTTCAATTGAGTCTGGAAGGTGTCGCTGCCGACGGTTCCATTTCACTTCTGTTGTCCGGCGCTGTTGCGCAGGCACTCACGAGAGCTGCTGCCGGAGGCAATCTTGTGGTTGTCTCAGGGAAGGATACGGCGGTAAAGACGGTAGACGGCACACTTTATGGGGCACAAGTGACGCTTCAACGCTCGGGTGCCGAAAGTTCGTACGCGGACGCTTCCGGCAACAGGGTCGAAGTTTCCGGTATTAAATTGACCGGTTCGATCACCGGAGCTCAGGTTCGCAATGAAAATCAATCGGGCTCGGCCAACGCTGAGGGCAACGTTGTCGTGATTTCGAACTCCACAATCGAGGACAACGTGACCGGTGCGAATCTCTTGGGTTCTCACATCAATGCCAGCGGCAATACGGTGATTTTGGGTGAGGGAACGGTTGTTAACGGTAATGTAACCGCTGTTGTCGGCGACAATGCTGAGTTGGCCCGTTTATCCGGGGGCGAGTTTTCAAGTACATACGGCGATAACCGGGTGGTGATGAACAACGCGACGGTCTCCGGTACCGTTTGCGCGGTCTCATCGGATTCCGGCTCATTGCCTGTGGATGTTCAGACTGCCGGAAACACTCTTGTTCTTGCCGGGCACAATGAAGCGGGTTCAATCGAAGGTTTTGAATCGCTGGATTTGACGCTGTCTGAACAAAACAAAGATCAGAGCGTTTTGACTCTGACGGGCGGTCAGTCGACGCTCAGCGACGCCACCATCGTGATTCGCGGCGCCGAAGTGCTCGATCAAGGCAAGCTGATTGAAGCTATTGATGGAGCAGGTTTGTCGGTTACGGATGCCACTGTTGAACTGCGAGGGACTTTTATCAAGAAAGTCGCGCAAAACGTCTACTTTACGGTTGAAAGTGGCGAGGATAACGCGTTGACGACCGACTCGGATGTGCTTGCTTCGGCCAAGGTGCAGGCGACTGAGTCGGCCTCAAGTTTGAGTGAGTCGCTTCTCGGCACGGCTGCCTTTGTGCGTCAGGGTGCCGAATTTGTGGCCGACGACGGTTTGGCGACCATGGAATTTGCCGCACGCAGCAAACAAGGTCTCAACGCCTTTGCGGTCATGCAGGGGAGCTCCATGCACTACGACGCGTTGTCAGGCGTGGACGTTTCGGGCTTTACGCTGCTTGCCGGCGCCGCAGTGCAACAAGGCAATCTTACCTTTGCGAGCTTCGTTGAAAGCGGATGGGGCAATTCCGAGGGCGACATCGCCAAGAACAGCACTGATCTGAGTTACTTTGGCGTCGGCTTGGCGGCCCGTTATCGCTTTGAGAGCGGCTTTTACGGCGAGGGTGCTGTTCGCCTGGGGCGCGCCAGCAGCGACTTTGCCGCCAGCTTTGTCGAAGATGGTGATCGCGCTCGTTATGAGTCTGACGTCTTCTATGCCACCATGCACATGGCTGCGGGCTACGAACTGCCGCTTAACGATTTCGTGACGGCCGACATGTATGCGCGCTACACGTTCTCCTTCCTAGACAACGACTCCGTGGATTTGAACGATGCGGCGCAGTCCCGAGCCGAACTCGATTCGGTGGTTGCGCATGCGCTTCGCATCGGAGCGCGCGTCAAAGGCGGCTTTACGGACGCCGTCAACTGGAAGGCGGGCATTGCCTACGAACACATGTTTGATGGAGCAGCCGGCGGCACCGTTGACGGGGTTTCGATTACGGAAGCTGAAATGGACGGCGGCAGCGTCATCGGTGAACTGGGTGTTTCTGTGAAGCCCGGCAGTGAAACGAGCCCCTGGACGCTGCAGTTTGCCCTCAAGGGTTACGTCGGCGAACGCGAGGGTGTGAGCGGCAACGGGATGTTGGTCTACAGCTTCTGATCGATTGATTGTGCGGAAATCGAAACGCAGGAAGCTCTTCGGATTGACCTGAGGAAAGATTTTTAAGAAAGGAAACATCGATGTTGATTGCGAACTTACGTACGAAACGCACGCTTTTGTCGCTGGCGGTCGCGGCGGCACTCACTCTGTCGGTTCAGGCCAGTGCCGCCGATACCTTGCAAGGCAAAGTCGTTGCGGACGAGGCGCCCAACTATTCCGCTCAGTCGGGTAAACAGTACTGGGTGCTCACGGGAACCGAACAAACGGCGGAAAGCAATGCGTTGACGATCAACGACGCCAACGGCACCGTTCAGCTGCCGGACCAAATTCCGGTCTCGCACATTTATCTGTCCGAGGCCGACAAGGCCGTTGCAAACGGCAATCAAATGACGGTCGGAGGACAAACCTCCACTTTCGCTTCTGCTGTCTTGGTAATGAACGTCTGGGCGGACAATGTCGATTCGCTTGAGGCCGACGCAAACAAAGCGACGTTGAACACAAGTGCTGATGCGGCCGGAAGCTATGCTTTTTCGAACATTTTTGCCACAAGGATCGGCGAAGCGACGATCCGAAACTCCGAGACGGTGATCGATGATGTTGAGATCAACGTAACCGTCGATCCGTCCGACGTGTCACTGGAGGACCTCGGCGCGTTCTGGGCCTGGGGGGCTTATGTCGACAACCTCAGCGCCGAGGCGGGAATGACAAGTTCCGTGCATTTTTCGGGAAACAGCCTGACGTTAAGCGACACGAAAATTGCTGCACCGAAGGAGATGTATGTTGACGGTGTCATGACTGAGCAGGTGAACACGGTTGTTGCAGAAGACAACCGATTTGTTCTTGAAAATCTGACGATCACCACGGACACAGGTTATTTTCGCGGTGTGACCACGGTCGGTGCCGACGAGGCTCAAATTGACCGAAATAAAACGACGGTGACGGATCTTACCTTTTCATCGACGGATTTTGCCTATGTCGAGGGCATGGAGGTCTATGCCTTCGGTCGGGCTGAGGCCGCAAACAATACCTACATGGCTGACGGGATTGAGCTCAACGGCAGCGACTTGATTCTTAGCGGCGGTTGGTTCCAAGACGGCGATTCGGCGGTCTTTGCCAACAATACGGTCAATATTGCCGACGTCACCGCGGGAAGCGTATCGGGAGAATTGCTCACGGTTTACGGCATTCAGACAAGGGATGTGGCCGATGTGACGGCCAATGCGACGACGGTTACGCTGGACAAAATCACATTGTCGCCGTGGGATGCCGGCTCTTCCTACGAGACCGAGAGTTTGTGGGCCCGTGCGGTGTCGGTGTCCGATGCCGAAACGGTATCGGCAAGCGACAATCTCCTGTCGGCCCATGATGTGCACGTCCACTCGGCAATTCTTTCGGCGGCGTACGTGAGCGGTGAAGACACCGCGTCGGTCTCGTTGATCGGCAACAAGGTCGAGCTGAGCAATTCCGAGACGATGCAAAGTACGGATTTTGAAAACGGTCTGACGATCTACGGTGCGCGCGCTGCGATAACCGGCAACGCCGAAATCTCCCGCAACGCAGTGTCGGTGAAGGATGTGACGGCCGCGGATCTGCGTTTGTACGGCGGCCGTTATTGGGCGGTCGGCTCGACACAAAACGCTTCTGTTGTGATGAACGGCAACCTGCTTGAAGTGGAAAATGTCACGAACACCGGACCGGAGGCCGATCTTTGGGCGGCGCGCGCCGGTTTGGGGGACGAGGCTTACCATA
>OIOM01000632.1_pt1 | contig 6718 bp, 5 predicted proteins | sample 1585621 | NCBI WGS metagenome assembly OIOM01 (sample SAMN02674605, study PRJEB24791) | human gut metagenome, SKBSTL067 | isolation source: stool | host: Homo sapiens | place: USA
TGGCATTTCCATGCAGACAATGGCGATAATCCTCCTTTGCCGGATGATGCGAAAGCTGCCGTAGAGAAATTTAAAGTCTACTATCAAAACGGTGGCAACCTGTTGCTGACCCGCTATGCAACTTTCTATATTAAGGACCTTAGCATTGCAAAAGATGAGCGTGTACCCAACAACAGTTGGGGAAGAAGTGAAGACTCACCCGAAGTCGTTGATGGGGCATGGAGCTTTCCAATTGTCGGCAACGAGTCGCATCCGTTATTTCAGGATTTAAGATGGAAAGATGGTGACAAAACAAGAGTCTATACCTTTGATGCTGGTTACGCGACTACCAATAGTACGGCACAATGGCATATCGGAACAGACTGGGGAGGTTATGCCGACTTGAACGAATGGCGTAACCTGACAGGAGGAATTGACCTGGCACGTGGAGGTGACGGTGCGGTAGTCATTGCCGAATTTGAGCCGCGCGCCAACAGCGGACGCACAATTTGTATCGGCTCCGGTTGTTACGACTGGTACGGTAAAGGAGTAGACGCTTCTGCCGACTACTACCACTACAACGTAGAGCAAATGACTCTGAATGCAATCAACTACTTATGTAAATAAAAGAATAAGCAATAATTATGAAAAATATGATCTTACATATAGCAATCACCACGCTGTTGGCCTCAATGAGCGCTTGCAGTGATGAGATAGATCCCGTATTGACTCAAAGAGACTGGGACGGTACAGCCACTTACTTCCAATCGACCGACGAGCATGGCTTCTCGATGTACTATAAACCGCAGGTAGGCTTTGTTGGTGACCCGATGCCATTCTATGATCCGGTTGCCAAAGACTTTAAAGTGATGTACCTGCAAGACTACCGTCCGAACCCCGAAGCTACTTACCACCCCATTTTCGGGGTGGCCACCAAAGACGGTGCTACTTATGAATCTCTCGGCGAACTGATTCCGTGTGGAGGTCGTGACGAACAGGATGCTGCCATCGGTACAGGAGGTACCATCTATAATCCGGTTGATAAACTCTACTACACCTTCTACACCGGCAATAAATTCAAACCTTCTTCCGACCAGAATGCACAGGTAGTCATGGTAGCTACCTCTCCCGACTTTAAAACATGGACCAAGAACCGCACTTTCTATCTGAAAGGAGATACGTACGGCTATGACAAGAATGACTTCCGCGATCCGTTCCTGTTCCAGACCGAAGACGGCGTTTATCACATGCTGATTGCCACCCGTAAAAACGGAAAAGGACACATTGCCGAATTCACCTCTACTGACCTGAAAGAGTGGGCGTCTGCCGGCATATTTATGACCATGATGTGGGACCGTTTCTATGAATGTCCGGACGTATTCAAGATGGGAGACTGGTGGTATCTGGTCTATTCGGAACAAGCTTCCTTCATGCGCAAGGTACAATATTTCAAAGGCAAAACACTTGAAGAACTGAAAGCAACCACTGCCAATGATGCCGGAATATGGCCGGACAATCGGGAAGGTATGCTGGACAGCCGTGCATTCTATGCAGGCAAGACTGCTTCCGATGGAACCAACCGTTACATCTGGGGCTGGTGTCCTACCCGTGCCGGCAATGATAATGGAAACGTAGGGGATGTAGAACCCGAATGGGCTGGCAACTTGGTGGCACAACGCCTCATTCAGCACGAAGACGGTACATTGACTCTTGGAGTTCCCGATGCAATCGACCGTAAATACACTTCTGCACAAGAGGTAAAAGTGATGGCTAAAGACGGAAACGTAACAGAAAGCGGTAAAACCTATACGTTGGCCGAAGGAGCTTCCGTTATCTTCAACCGGTTGAAAGTACACAACAAGATTTCCTTTACCGTAAAAGCATCCTCGAATACAGATCGTTTTGGAATCTCTTTCGTCCGTGGAACGGACTCCAAATCATGGTATAGCATCCACGTCAACGCTGACGAGGGTAAAGCCAACTTCGAGAAAGACGGTGACAATGCCAAATACTTGTTTGATAACAAATTCAATATTCCGGCGGATAATGAATACCGTGTGACGATTTACAGTGACCAATCGGTTTGTGTGACTTACATCAACGACCAGTTATCTTTCACGAACCGCATCTATCAAATGCAGAAGAATCCGTGGTCACTCTGTTGTTATAAAGGTGAAATCACTGTATCAGATATTCAAGTGAGCACCTATTAATAGAAAAGTAACATCTTTTACAGTGTTTGAAACAAAAGTGATAGGCGTTTCATCCCGGAGCGCCTATCTTTGCACTGTAACAACCTTAATACCATAAAGCATGAATTTAAGACTCTCTTCCAAACAAATTCAAACCTTCGCGGTTTTATTTTGTATGATTGTGATGAATATCTCTCTATCCGCCCGTGCAGACAACTCTCCTCTATTAATTAAAGATTTAGGAGAAGGACATTGCCTCGTACGTGTCAACACTAACCAGAAGTATCTGTTGTTGCCCGTAGAAGATGCATCGCCCGATGTGCGTATCAGCATGATTGTTAATAATAAAGAGGTAAAGAACTTCGATGTCCGTCTGGCCATCCATAAAGTCGATTACTTTGTTCCGGTAGACCTTTCCGACTATTCCGGCAAACTAATCTCTTTCAAATTTAAAATGAACTCCAACGACCCGGTGCGTGTCAACCTTTCACCGGACAACACTGCTTGCTGCAAGGAAATGAAATTGTCCGACACGTTCGATACAAGCAATCGTGAAAAGTTCCGTCCCACTTATCATTTCTCTCCCCTTTACGGATGGATGAACGACCCGAACGGAATGGTATACAAAGACGGCGAATACCACCTTTTCTACCAATACAACCCTTACGGTTCCAAATGGGGAAATATGAACTGGGGACATGCCATCAGCAAAGACCTCGTAAACTGGGAACATCGCCCCGTAGCAATCGCCCCGGATGCATTCGGTACTATCTTCAGTGGCTCCGCCGTGATAGATCATCATAATACCGCCGGCTTCGGTGCAGGCGCCATCGTCGCCATCTATACACAAAACAGCGACCGTCAGGTGCAAAGCATTGCTTACAGCACCGACAACGGACGTACCTTTACCAAATACGAAAACAATCCTGTATTAGTATCTGAAGCACGTGACTTCCGCGACCCGAAAGTATTCTGGTACGAAGGCACCAAACGCTGGATCATGGTATTGGCAGTAGGGCAGGAAATGCAATTCTTCTCTTCCCCCAACTTGAAAGACTGGACATTTGAAAGCAGCTTCGGCAAAGGACACGGCGCACACGGAAACGTTTGGGAATGTCCCGACTTATTCGAACTCCCGGTAGAAGGAACAAATGAAAAGAAATGGGTACTGCTTTGCAGCCTCGGCGACGGTCCTTTCGGTGACTCGGCCACTCAATATTTTGTAGGCTCCTTCAACGGAAAAGAGTTTGTAAACGAATCACCCTCCAAAACCAAATGGATGGACTGGGGAAAAGACCATTATGCCACCGTGACTTGGAGTGACGCTCCCGACAATCGCCATATCGCTATCGCTTGGATGAGCAACTGGCAATATGCAAACGATGTTCCTACCTCCCAATACCGTAGTCCGAACTCCGTTCCCCGCGACTTGAGCCTGTTTACCGTAGATGGTGAGACTTACCTCCAATCAGCTCCCTCTCCCGAACTGCTGGCTTTGCGTGATGCTTCCAAGAAACGTTCGTTCAAAGTAAACGGAACACGCACAATCAAAGAAATGATTCCCGGCAATGACGGTGCATACGAAATAGAATTGACAATCGAAAATCAACGTGCAGACGTAATCGGCTTCCGTCTCTACAATGACAAAGGCGAAGAAGTGGATATGCAATATGACATGAAAGAAAAGAAATTCTCGATGGACCGCCGCAAGAGCGGAGATGTAGGTTTCAATGAGAACTTCCCAATGTTGACCTGGACGGCCATTGAAAGTGGAAAAGACGAATTGAAACTCCGTCTGTTTGTTGACAAATCCAGTGTGGAAGCCTTTGGTGATGGCGGACGTTTTGTGATGACTAATCAAGTATTCCCGTCGGAACCTTACACTCATATCGACTTTTACAGTAAAGGAGGAGCGTATAAAGTAGATTCGTTTGTGATCTACAAGTTGAAGAAATAAGCTCATTCTCCTAACTCCATGCGCTCTTTCCCTGTTTCTTTAGAGTAAAAACTTCTTTCCCTATAGACTAATACTTCTTTCCTTATGGAAGAGTACGTCTGTCCTAGTGGAAGAGTTCTACTAAAGTGCGGAGACACTTTCTTCAAAGCCACGGTTCTGTTGGTTCGTCACGGCCGTGGTGAGAACTCTTCACAGCCGTGGGAAGAAGCTACCACGGCCGTGGTAACCCAACAATACCGTAGCTTTAAAGTAACAAGGAACGGGAGATACACCAACTATATAAAGGACTGATGCATACATTGCCGTAGGATTATGTGCTCCGCCCTATGGAAACAGAATTCATCATATAAAAGATAAAATAATGGAAAATAGTAAAAACTCTTCCCTCTCCAAACTAATCCCGGTGATGCTTTGCTTCTTCGCCATGGGATTCGTTGACCTGGTAGGCATTGCCTCCAATTACGTAAAGGCAGACCTTGGGCTGTCGGACTCACAGGCGAATATCTTTCCGTCACTGGTATTCTTCTGGTTCCTGATTTTCTCCGTACCCACCGGCATGCTGATGAGCCGCATTGGTCAGAAGAAAACCGTATTGCTTAGTTTGATTGTGACTTTCGCTTCTTTGTTGCTACCCGTTTTCGGCGACAGCTATATGCTGATGCTGATTTCCTTCTCCCTCCTGGGCATCGGAAATGCGTTGATGCAGACTTCTCTGAATCCGTTACTTTCCAATATCGTGCGTGGCGACCGCCTGGCAAGTAGCCTGACTTTCGGCCAGTTTGTGAAAGCCATTGCTTCTTTCCTGGCACCTTATATCGCCATGTGGGGAGCGACACAGGCCATTCCGACTTTCGATTTAGGCTGGCGCATCCTGTTCCCTATTTATATGATTGTAGCTGTCATAGCTATTCTTCTGCTCAATGTCACACAGATTGAAGAGGAAAAAGAAGATGGCAAACCGTCTACTTTCGGACAATGCATCGCCCTGCTTGGTAAACCGTTTATCCTGCTTTGTTTTATTGGTATCATGTGTCATGTCGGCATTGACGTAGGTACGAACACTACCGCCCCGAAGATTCTGATGGAGCGCATCGGTATGGGATTGGATGATGCTGCTTTTGCAACCAGTCTTTATTTTATTTTCCGTACGGCGGGCTGTTTTCTGGGTTCTTTCATCTTGCGTAAGATGTCTCCGAAATCTTTCTTCGGCATTAGTGTGGTGCTGATGTTGATTGCCATGATCGGTTTGTTTATCTTCCATGAAAAGGCAATTATCTATGCCTGCATCGCCTTAATTGGTTTCGGTAACTCCAATGTGTTTTCCGTTATCTTCTCGCAGGCATTGCTCTATTTGCCGGGTAAGAAAAACGAAGTTTCCGGCTTGATGATTATGGGACTTTTCGGCGGGACGGTGTTTCCGTTGGCAATGGGAGTAGCTTCGGATACTTCCATGGGACAGAATGGTGCTATCGCCGTAATGACGGTGGGCGTGCTTTATCTCTTGTATTATACGTTCCGTATCAGAAAATAATTTTATAACTTTGGAAACAATAAAACCCGTATATCATGAATAATATAATTGTAGGAATGGGCGAAGCACTTTGGGATGTGTTGCCCGAAGGAAAGAAAATCGGTGGTGCTCCGGCAAACTTTGCCTATCATGTATCACAGTTTGGTTTTGACAGTCGTGTAGTGAGTGCCGTAGGCAGGGATGAACTGGGAGAAGAAATTCTGAAAGTATTCAACGAGAAGAAGTTGAAGATGCAGATTGAACAGGTCGATTATCCTACCGGTACGGTGCAGGTGACGCTCGATGACGAGGGCGTGCCTTGTTACGAAATCAAAGAGGGCGTGGCGTGGGACAACATTCCCTTTACGGATGAGCTGAAACGTCTGGCCTTGAGCACACGTGCTGTTTGCTTCGGTTCGCTGGCTCAACGTAATGAAGTGAGCCGTGCCACTATCAATCGCTTTCTGGATACGATGCCCGATATAGACGGACAGCTCAAGATATTTGATATCAATCTCCGCCAGGATTTCTACTCTAAAGAGGTACTGCGCGAATCGTTCCACCGTTGCAACGTCCTGAAGATAAACGACGAAGAGCTGGTGACTATCAGCCGTATGTTTGGTTATCCCGGCATTGATTTGCAGGATAAATGCTGGATTCTGTTGGCAAAATACAACCTGAAGATGTTGATTCTCACTTGCGGCATCAATGGCAGCTATGTGTTCACACCGGGCGTTGTCTCTTTCCAGGAGACGCCCAAAGTACCGGTTGCCGACACAGTGGGCGCAGGCGATTCTTTTACAGCTGCTTTCTGTGCCTCCATTCTCAATGGAAAACCGGTGCCCGAAGCGCATAAGCTGGCTGTTGAGGTTTCTGCTTATGTCTGCACACAGAGAGGTGCGATGCCCGAACTTCCGCAGGTTTTGAAAGATAGACTGATGTAATTCTTTTATTGATAGTAAGCATAGAGGTATATTTCATTTCGTGGGGTGTACCTCTTGTTTTTTGTACGTACGAAACGTACAGGCATAAAAAAAGGAGCAACGCCTTGCTCCAACCTTTGTTAACCTTAAATCTAAT
>OIOM01000668.1_pt1 | contig 6410 bp, 6 predicted proteins | sample 1585621 | NCBI WGS metagenome assembly OIOM01 (sample SAMN02674605, study PRJEB24791) | human gut metagenome, SKBSTL067 | isolation source: stool | host: Homo sapiens | place: USA
GCAACAGAGCCCACCTTTATAAATTCACCGATAACCTTTACCGGTTGTCCTTTAAATTTTGTTGTAGCCATAGTTTTATCAAATTATATGTATACATAACAAATTACATACAGAAAAAGTTCACCCGAAACTTTTTTCCAGATAAACTGTTATTCTACGGACGAATTAATGATAATCACTTAAAAAATTAAATTCACATGAAAACTATTTTTGACGAACTTCAGCAGGAAGTAAAGAATTGGTGGATTTCACTCATTCTTGGTATTCTTTATGTAATAGTGGCTATAAGCCTGATGTTCTCCCCTCTCAGCGGGTATGCGGTATTGAGCATTCTGTTCAGCGTCTCCATGTTGTTCAGCGGTCTGCTGGAAATATCCTTTGCAGTAAGTAACCGTAGAAGGGTATCCAGTTGGGGATGGTATCTGGCTGGAGGCATCATCGACATGATTCTGGGATTCTACCTGATAGCCTATCCGATGCTCAGCATGGAAGTCATTCCGTTCATCATCGCCTTCTGGCTGATGTTCCGCGGCTTCTCATCCGTAGGCTATGCCATGGACCTCAAAAGATATGGGACAAGAGACTGGGGATGGTACGTTGCTTTCGGTATTCTTGCCGTCATCTGCTCGCTCATCATCTTGTTGCAACCGGCAGTAGGCGCCCTTTACGCCGTGTACATGATTTCGTTTGCATTCCTGATTATAGGTTTCTTCCGTATCATGCTGTCATTCGAGCTGAAAAACCTGCACAAGCGCGGGAAAGAGTGGAAGGAAAAGAAAGAAGTATCAGCCGAATAAGTAGCCCACACGAAGCGTGTCAAAAGGAATCCCACCTTTGACACCTTCGTTTAGCTGAATTGCTCAATAGTGTCTCAGAAAACGAAACATCGTAGTCCGTGACACTCCCATCTGCCGGGCAAGCTCAGCACACGACTCTCCTCTTTGGTGCTCCCTTACAAGCTTCCTCTTGTTCGCATAGAGTATCTTCATTTTGGGTGTGTCCCCTTTCTTCCTGCCCAGATGTTTTCCTTCTTTCCTCCGTCGTTCCAAGGCTTCTTTGGTGCGCATGGAAATCAGATTACGCTCTATCTCGGCCATCAGTCCAAAAGCAAATCCCAGCACTTTGCTATTGATGTCATTCTGGAACACATACCCCTCTTTGGTACTGTACAGCACCACTCCCCTTTTGATGCAGGAGTTAAGAATGGTCATTATCTCCAGCAGTGTCCGGCTAAGCCGCGAAATCTCCGTTATAATCAAGGAGTCTCCCGGTTTCATCCGGTCCAACAAGCCCGCCAGTTTACGCTCTTTGCTACTCACTTTTCCGCTGACCGTCTCCATGTACCATCTGTCGATGCTCAACCCGTTCTTCTCCGCAAAGCGTATAATTTCCTCGCGCTGATTCTCTAAAAACTGTTTTTCTGTACTTACTCTTAAATAAGCTACTACTGCCATAATTGATAAACGTTTATTGGTTATTATTCACCGCCAAAGAACGGTTATTCAAATAAGAGTGGCAACACACAACTATGGCTCTCTATCAAAGAAGATCACATTATGGATATCCCCCGAAGTCAGAGAAGATTCTCGGTACCCATCTCAAATATGCCTATAAACAAAGAAAACAGCCCCACTGAAGCTGTTTTCTGAAATTAGTTCATAAAAAATTGATACTATGTAGATTTCATAGTATACTCTCCTTCATTTCATTCACTATGTATCTCACATCCTCATCCGTCACATAAGGACCACTCGGCAAGCAAAGACCACGCCTGAACAAACCCTCACTGACACCATTCACATAGGCAGGATTAGCTGCATAAACCGGCTGGAGATGCATAGGCTTCCACAAGGGACGGCTCTCGATACCGGCTCTGTCCAAGCAAATACGCATGGCTTCCACATTACGGTTGGGCTCACAAGAGGTATGGGCACTCATTGACTCATGCGTAACACCCGCGGCACCACCAACGGCACCTTTCACTGTCTCACGGTAGGCATCCTCCTCACCTCTCACATGCAGATTCCCGTCAAGCAGTACCGTGTTCAGCCAATAATTGCTGTCATAACGTCCGGAAGGATTCTCATGAAGCGTGATTCCCTCCACATCCGCCAACAGCTCACGATACAGACCGCACAGATGCTTATGGTGTGCTATATGCTCATCCACCACCGTCATCTGACCTCGGCCGATTCCCGCACAAATGTTACTCATCCTATAATTATAGCCTATACGCTCATGCTGGTAGTAGGGATAGGACTCACGGGCCTGGGTAGCATAGAACATTATCTCACGCTTGGACTCTTCATCAGGGCAAATCAAAGCACCGCCACCACTGGTGGTTATCATCTTGTTGCCATTGAAAGAAAGCACACCATATTTGCCAAAAGTTCCAAGAACTTGCCCGTCAAACTTGCTTCCAAAGCCTTCGGCGGCATCCTCTATGACCGGAATATCATATTTATCTGCCACCGACATAATTTGGTCTATCTTGTAGGGCATCCCATACAAAGCCACCGGAACAATCGCTTTGGGCTTTCGGCCGGTCTTGTTGATACGATCCTCGATAGCTTTCTCCAAAAGAACCGGGTCCATGTTCCATGTATCAGCCTCAGAATCCACGAATACCGGAGTGGCACCGAGATAGGTCACCGGATGGGAAGAGGCACAAAAAGTGAAACTCTGTACTATCACTTCGTCACCCTGACCAACTCCGCAAGCAAGCAAGGCCAGATGCACAGCGGCAGTACCAGCGCTCAAGGCCACCACCTTTTTATTCTGCCCAACGAAGCGTTCCAAATCCTGCTCGAAGGCATTCACATTAGGACCGAGGGGTACTACCCAGTTGGTATCGAAGGCTTCCTGTATGAAGCCCATCTCCTTGCCGCTCATGTGGGCGAGGCAAAGATATATTCGCTTATCCATAACATAATATATATGATTATACTAATGATTCGGCTTCCTCACATAATGGGGAATAAAAAGAAAAGAAAAAAAACTACAAATCCTTTCCAAGGACTGTATACACAATGATTTTAATGTCATTCCAGAAGGACCAATGTTCTAAATACTCTATATTAATTCGCACTTTATCAGGAAACAGCACTTCGTCATTGTACTTTTGAGGATCTTCCTGTTCTGCCAACAGTTCCTCCTCATTCCGGTATTTCAAACTAGCCAGTCCGGTAATTCCCGGTTTCAGCAATAGCATTCTTCTATCACCTCCCTCCAGTTTGTCAGCATATCCCGGAACATCCGGACGGGGACCTACAAAACTCATGTCACCTACCAGCACATTCCACAACTCAGGCAATTCATCCAGTTTATATTTTCGCAATTTGGTACCCAAAAGAGTAATGCGACTTTCCCCTTTTACTGAAATAGAACTACCGGAATGACCGACCGTCATAGAACGAAATTTATACATGGTAAATAATTTACCGTGCCGCCCTACTCTCTCTTGTTTGAAGATAATAGGACCGCCCGGCATCTTGATGCGAATCAAGAGGGCTACAACCAATAAGACAGGGGACAACAAAATCAGACCGAAGAAGGATGCTCCACGGTCGAAAAGAGATTTAAAGAACATTGAAAATAAATAGTTATTATTCTCCGAAAGCTAATTTTATAACAAAATGCCTTTCCCTTTTATTGATAGGAGGAAGCTGCATATAATTTTTATATAAATTTGTAAGATAACAATGGTAATCGTTCGGAATATACACATCCAATGATTCAAACTTAGCTTTTCGAGGAGGCAAATACACAGACTTTTCGAATATTTCACCATTATAGTATTTCCGCCCGGTCGGAATACCTATAAAAGGAGTTTTTGAGGAAGATTTTACAAATTTATCAAACCAATAGACCCATTTCTGATGTTTAACAACAGAAAAAAGATACCCCAATATTTGTTTGATTTTATATCTGTAATATAATTGTTTATCTAAGATAACAAATTCTTTCAAAGATTGGCTTGGATATTGAACATTAAGAACCAATATTGATATAAACTGCAATAAATTGGCTATAAACCCTTTTATTCCTTGCACTACTCGTGATTTTGGCACATAGTCCAAAGGAAATATATCTACGGAAATACCTTTAGGAAAGGGTGTATTCTCATTAAACACTTCAATATTTAAAGTGCCTTTTTTATATATCTTCAGAAATACATTTTTAGAATCAGTAATTGGATTAGGGTAATCAATTTCATATTTATCTCCTAATCCCCCTTTCTCGCATAATGCTATAAACTTTTCATAATCATTTCGAGGCATCATAATATCCAAATCATCATCCCAAGGGATAAACCCATGATGCCTGACTGCCCCCAAACAAGAACCTCCACTTAACATATAAATAAGTTCATTTCTATCACATAAACATGCAATATCTTTATAAATATCAAGCAGAATAGCTTTTAAGCACCCACTTTCTTCCGATGTCAATTCATAAAGATAGTTGCTTTTATGAGACAACTCATTCATTAATTCACTATCAGATTTCATTCCTGTTTATTTTAATGATTTGCGAAACATTTTTTGAAACATAAAACCACGTATATTATCTGGCAGCATTATTTGAACTAAAAATCTTATAACAACATTCATAATAAAACGAATTACACCAATAATATGCTTCTCAAACATGAAACATTGCAGTGCATATTCGCTATGAAAATACTTCCAACCTCCCCTACGAGCATACATTTCTTTTCCAACACGTACATTTACCAACACGTCTTTTATGTTACAAAATTTGCAACCACACAGCATCATCCTAATCCATAAATAATAGTCCTCATTCCAAAAGTAATCTTGATAATTACCTGCCCTCAAAACCTCTGTCTTTTTAAACATTACTGTCACGTGATTAAAACCACAGCGAACTTTCATAAATCGGTATATATCTGAATGAGTTTGTGGACATTCTCTTTTTGCAACAATATTGTCAGGAGTATCTATAAATTCTGAAATACTGCCTCCAACAATAGATAATGAATCATCTTGGGCAAAACATTCCAGTTGTTTCTCAAAACGACTCGGCAAACAAATATCATCACTATCCATACGGGCAATCAACTCATATTGTGCTGCAGAAACAGCAACATTCAAGGCATTTCCTAAGCCTCTATTCTTTGGTATTAAGATTGTTCTGATTTTATTTTCATCCTCATACTTACTTAACAACCTCGCCAATTCTTCAGATATAACTCCGTCAATTACTACGATAACTTCACTTGGAGCAACAGATTGCTGTAATACGCTATCCAAAGCAGTTTGGACATCAGTAGCATTGTCATTCTTATAAACGGACATACAAACAGAAAATTTCATCATACAAGCCTGCATTTTTCTTTTATAACATCAATAATCTGTTTGGAAGCATTATTATAAGACTCTCCCCAAAATGTACTTATAGCCCATTCTCTTTCTATAAAGAATAAAGATTTATCTTCTTTTATTGTTCGTAATAAATCATCAAAATTCCAAACTTTAACGCCAGGAGTATAAGTCAAATAATCATAAGCTAAATCACGACTGTTTCTGATGTAATCTTGATAGTCAAAAGGAAACAACAACACATCTTTTTCAGGCATTAAAATGTAATCGTAATAAATAGAAGAATAGTCTGTAATAAGAACATCCGTTTTGGGTAAAAGAGGATAAACATCCATACTTTTATCTAACAAAATAACATTAGTACACTTTCCTATTACATCAAAATTCATTCTTGTTGCTGGATGCATTTTTAATAGAAAAACTTCATTTTTCTTGTACAATACCTCATCAAGCAATTTAAAATCAATTCCTGATTTCTGAATAAAGTCAGATTGATCATCTCTAAAAGTAGGCATATAAATATACACTTTCTTATATCGTTCTAACCTATGACTCAATTCTTGCACTTTTTTATCCTCGTACAATTTTATCAAGCAATCTATTTCTTCGAGTGGCTTTAGTAAGAAATCGCATCTGGAATATCCGATACGTTTAGTTTGGGTTTCTGATAAAGCATAACAATCTCTAAAATGTTGTGTCATTAATTCAGAAGTTGTAACAAAAATATCAGGCTGAGCATATATATAAGGGGTGAGTATTCTTGCTAAAATATCTTTAGGATTATACACATCACTTTCCTTAAGCCCCAGTTTTTTTATTCCTACTCCATGCCATAAATTAACTTTTATAGCTCTTCCCGAAGTCCAATAATTGATATCGCTACTACAAGAAGAAAAAATATACACTCCAGCAGTTAAAGAATGATATAAACCTTTCCAACTCCATTTCCGATATACCTCCAAAGAACATTCTTTCACCATTTGTTCTTCTTTTGAAGAAGATGCTATCCAAATAGCTCGTATTTCATCAGCATGGTATTGTTGCAAATGGATAAATAGATATTTA